>CAEZYU010000067.1_pt1 | contig 13540 bp, 10 predicted proteins | sample 7265681 | NCBI WGS metagenome assembly CAEZYU01 (sample SAMEA6813940, study PRJEB35770) | freshwater metagenome | biome: Freshwater; feature: Freshwater reservoir; material: water | place: Czech Republic | collected 2017-04-14 | depth 30m m | reverse complement strand
GCATGCGTGAGCCCAGTCTTGCTCGACCACTGTTCCACCAACTTGTAATGAACGGTAGAAAGTGGACTTGAGGTGATTCCAGATATCCCAGGTTTTGGCAACATCGTTGAACAAGAACTCAATGGGACGACTCGTTGGCCAAGACTCGTCTGACACGTCTCCCTGGTGTGCAGTCACTAGGCCCCGGTCCTGACCCAAACGGCTCTTATAGAGCGGCAGAAAAGACTCACCATTTTGAAATCGACCACTCAGTGGCAGCTCAGCTGTTCGGTCCTCGATGTCTTCAAATACGAAGAGGTCATAGGAATCAATCGTTGCTGAGTGAACAGTCGAATTTTGTCGGAGGCCTTTCAGGATTCCAATGGTGATATCACCAAGAAATGGTCCAAGCTCTACGACTGCACCTGACCCCGTGAACTCGGTTGCCATGTAGCGGGTCACCCAGGCGACCTCCCAGGGGGAGCAGATGTCGACTAGCGCGAGCGGGTCAGTAAAGAAACTGCGCGGGAACCAACGCCGCAGCGGCTTGCCCACCGAGTACTCCCACCGGAATCTGCGGATTCTGCTCTTGACGCCGTATGTTCGCTCCTTGAACGAGAGCTCATTCTGGCTCCAGACCTCTTGTGCCATCAGGCGTTTCCTTCTGTTTGGGAGTCGAGATTCATGGTTCAGAACAATGTGTAAACAGCAATGGGTACGACGGCTTGAGTCGTAGCTACTGCCAGCGCGATCAGGCCGAGCAGCGCCATCATCGGGATAAACCACCAGACTCGATTGACCAAGGCGAAGCTCGTAATTTGTTTGCAGAGTTGCAGTAGGTGCTTGATCCGCAGCCTCATGATTCTTGTAACCCTTGTCTGCCGATATAGACCACGACGGAGTCTTCAAGGCGTTCTACAACGACGCGCAGTTGCAGACCCTCTCGTGCTGCACCACCTCTAAAGGCCACCATGCTATCGGTGGAAGAGCCACTTGGCCCCGGTGTGATCTCCATCTCGCCAAACCGTGCCATGAGTTGGCCCAGAACCGAGTCCGTGGTGAGTCCACGCAGTTCTGATTCGCTGTCGGCTCCTATCATCTGGAGCGAACCCTCGGTTGAGACGATTACTTCATCTTGGTCACACCGCAGAAGGATCACAGAATCTGCGCCGCACCACTCATTGAGTACAGCACGAGGATTCTCTGGCAACACGGGTGGTTCTGGTGGGTTCCGCACCGCAACAAACGCTGTGGTGATGGTGTCAGAGGTGCTCCATGCGACCCGAAACTGACGACCGCCTTTTTCGTCTGCGTCCCCGATAACAAGATCTTGAATCAGGTCGCTCGCCGTTTCATGCTTGGGAGCATCGCTGCCGAGTTGATCACAAAGTTTGCTGATGAGCTGCTCTGGGCTTGTGGCATCTTGCAGGCCTAGCTGAGACAAGTAGTAAGAACGGTCTCCAAAGGTGCAGCTAGGAACAATCGCAGCCGAGTCCGATAGTCCAAGGTCGGCTACAACGCGGAGCTCAATTCGGGCAGGTACTTCGTCGCAGACCCATTCAGCAAGCAGTCGACTGGCCTGTTCGGACCAGGTTTCTGATTTCTCCTCGGGTTGGGCCCACGGTCGGATGTACTGCAGTTGACCGCCCTCAAGGGTAGCGAGTCGATTTCGCAGTGCATCTAGTTGCCCGTTCCAGATGGGCTTCAAAGAGTCAAGCGACGCGGCAACCCCGAACTCGTCTCGTTCCATCGTGCTCACTACATAGCTCAGCTCCTCAGGCGGCATCTGGAACAGGCTGAGTTCGACTGGGAAGATGACTTCATTCATTCCCACGTCGAATCCCCGGTCTTCTGCGAAGCGAAGGAGCTGCGCAAATTCATGCCAGTTCGGTCGCATGAGGCAGTGCGCCAAGCTGACTTTGGTGCCATGGCGTGTGGCGTAGGACTCGAACCTGTCAAGGTTTGCCATCACCTGATCGAACTCCGCCCCAACTCGAATGCCCTCGTACGTAGGTGCGGTAATGCCGTCAAGGGAGAGGACGAATGAGATCGGCAACTGCTCACAAATCTGCTCGATTCGATTCGACCACTGTGTGCCGTTGGTCGTCACCGCCACCTCTGGAGGGTGCGGCAACCTGGCCAACATCGTCATAACGCGCAGCGGCTCTTTACCAAGGAATGGTTCACCGCCTAAGAAGTTCACCTTCTCGAGATGCGGCAAGAACTCCTCGAGTTCTTCAAAAAACGAATCTTGGTACACAACAGGTAGTGGTGGACGATGCTCTCTGTGCGTCCTGATTGAGGAGGACCAGTCTCCGTTGCACATCTGGCATTGCAGGTTGCAGGAGTTCGTCATCGAAAACTCCATCTGCACTGGCCAACGGGGATGTTCTTGCGTCAGCGTGTGATCATCAAAGATCCGAGCGAAGACGATTTCCTCGTCGCCCTGATCCACTTGCCATTCGCAGAATCCGCATCCCTCGGAGTAGTCCCCAATCTTGAGTGCAGCGCGCATCCGTGCCGTACTCGAACTTTCCCAGATGTCTCGGATCGATTGTTCGGCAACGTCACCCATAAGAGCGCCTGTGTTCTGACAGCAGGCCCGGACCTTGCCGAATTGATCAAAATACATAGACACCGTCGGCGCGTAGCAAGCTGACTCGAAGGCAAGTGAAGCGAGTTTTTCTGACCGGGATTCCGCAGGTCGTTCCGTCGTAGCCGGGGTTGCTTGGCGCGGCGCAGAAGCAGGATTTGCAACGGCGCGCAACTTTCTCCCGATCCGCTGTTGGATCTTCACGCGCTGGGTTCCTTGGTCCCGAGACGTCGTCCAAAGCTTGCCCGTAGGCGAGAGAGTTTTAGGCGCTGAGGCTGCCGACGAATTCTGAGCCAGATAAGGCCCAGCCGACCTTCCACCCACCAATAGGCATCGACCATGGCAAAACCCAACCGCTGCCGACCCTGCACGGCACCGTCTCGCGCCATTTGTCGAAGCTCGAAACGACGCCAGCGATTGGCTCGCACAAGTGTCTGACGAATCACAGGAGCTTCGACGTCACGACCAAGGTCCCACTCAGGGTCTTCAAGGCGACTGGTATACAAGTGCATCAGCCGAGCTTGGTGCCATGGGCCTGCTGGGTGAAGTGCCCAACCTCGTTCTGGGTCTAGGCACAGGTCACCATTGCCAAGGTCGGCAATAAAGTTGAACTCGGCAGGGAGCCGTGGGCAGTCCTGTTGACCTAGTGACCAAGCGGTGGCAATAAGGGCGCCCTGGTCGCGGGTGCGCCACTCGGGCCACTCAAACGAAGCAATAGCTCGCTCGTTCCACATGTCTAGGAACTCGGTGCTGTCGGGTCCGAACAGAAACACCCCGCCGTTCCAGTGCACCCAGTCGCCGGGAACCTGTGCACCAAAGCGTTCGCTGATCTGCTCGCGTAAGTGCGAACAACTATGTGTTTCTCCGAAGCCGGTGCACTCGCAGTTCATTGCCCATGGGCTGAATCGGTCAACCTGATTTACCGAGATGGTGAGGTCAGAAGCAAACGCAACTGGACCATGGCGATGTTCGAATATCTCTTCAACGCCGGGCCGCACTGCAATGATGTCTGAGTCTAGGTAACACCATTCTCCAACAGGCAGGTGGTTGTGGATCCCAGTCTTGAGCCAGATGCTGGCCTGATGGTCATCGAAATGCTTGGGAGTTGCCACGTCGACCACGGTGTGAATCCCATCAAGATCAATCGGGCAGACATTGCGAGTGGAATCGGTGACAACCCAGATCTCGAGCGAGGTTAACGGAGCAAGATTCTTTACTGCGGTGCGAAGGGTTTCGGTGTGCATCTCTGGTCCGCAGACTACGAACACCCACCGGCATTGGTTCATGATCTCTGCAGTCACTTTTGCAGGACCTGCTGCAAGTAGCGCCTTTCGGCTAGCAGCCACTTTTCGGATATTCCTTCGGGACTTGCGTTCGTGAGCTAACCGGTTCATCGCATCTGGCAGGGCCGGCAGATCTCTGCGTAAGAACTCAACAGCTGCATTGTCAAAAACCATGAGGTAGACAAGCACGACCAACCACAGCAGCGGCAACTTGAGCGCCAGAGCGATGAGTGCTGCGAGCGGGATCCACTTCTCTACAAACTCGTTGAGCACGACAAAGCCCAAGAATCGAATGCGCCCACCTGAGTGGCGCAAGGACCGAAGGTGCACGGGTTCTGACCACAGCACAGACATCTGGAACATGCGATAGGCCACGTAGGCCAAACCAAAGTACGGCAGCCATTGCTGTTGAGTACCTTGAGCGACCATGAGAAGCGCCGTAGCGGCGGCAAAAAACTCAAAAATCACCATGACGCCAAGAATTCTTCGGGAGTGCGTAACCCCGATCTTGGTTGCCAGTGTTGTCACTCCTGCACGCTGATCATGAGCGATGTCGCCGATCTGATGCCAGAGAATGCCGCGAAGGCCCATCAATAGCGCCCAAAGGCCAACGGACAACGTGATTGCCAAACCTGGTGCAGATATGCCCGCAATCTGGGTAAACACTTCAACGCTCAGAAGAATGGGCACGACGTACGCGTAGAGGGCGTCGGCCAGAACTCCGGCTGCTGATCGGTCCTTGAGCCGTATCGGCTTCAGCGAGTAGATCAGCAACAGGGCGACTTCGGCACCGAGCAGGCCCAAAACCACGGTGGTATGGGGTAGCCAAATCCAAGGCAGCAACCCGCACAGTGCTGTTGCGGCTAGTACGCCTACTCGTGCCTGAGTTGAAAGCGCTGCCATTTGGTTGGAAGCCCCAGCCAGTTCATCAGTGGTGATGTCGGCTAGGTCGTTCACGACGTGGCCAAAGGCTGCCACTCCGACTGCTGCGATCAAGAACAGGATCAGGTCTATGAGCAGTTGGAGGCCGTTCGGATTGAGCGCCGGCAGCGAGGCCAACGCTGCTGCTGCAATCAGCGGCGGAATCTTATGGTCCCACCACTGACCAGATCTGACTACAGAACTGTCTACCCTCATGCTCAAGCCGTCCTCATGAGGAGATCAATTCCGTACGGCAACGAGTCCACCAGATCGACAGCATGAGCAGGTTCCAAGTTCGCTGATCGTTGTTCGCGCCGAGGGACTGCACGGCATCGCGGTCAACAAGGTCAAACAATGCCGAAGTGGGGTCTGTCAGATGAGCATGCTTGAGTTCAACAACCTCAGGGAGTTGCAGCCAAGAGGCCATGGGTGACCCAAACCCCTGTTTTGTTCTTGCAGACACCGAGTCTGGCCAAAGGTCTCCGCAAGCTCGACGCAACAACAGCTTCTCGTGCGTCTCATTGACCTTGTGATGCGCAGGCAATGCCAGACAGCCTTCGGCAACTTGTACGTCCAAGAACGGAGAGCGCACTTCTAGGCCGTGCGCCATGGAGGCGCGATCAGTCTTCACCAAAATGTCGCCCGGCAAGTAGTGGTCAAGATCGAACCGGCTGATGTCATCGGCTGTGCCGTAGGTATAGCGAGAAATATCTACGCTGCTTGCATCTAGTGCTGGCAGGCCAAGCTCGGCGAGTTGCGTAGCAGAGAAGTATTGGCGAAACGACGCGTACCGGCGTGCAACCGCTGACCCACCGCTCGGGGCCTCAAGTGACCGCGCAGGCTTGGGTGGGGTGCGCCGAGCGCGCAATCCTGCCTTCATCTTGGTGAGCAGAGAGCCAGAGTTGGTTGAAGGGGTGCTTGCGTTGCTCAGACCCGCTTGCTTGAGTTGCGGCGCCCCCGGAGTACCTGGCTCCAAGGTGCCTCGCGCCCAGACGAGGTAGCCACCGAGCAATTCGTCGGCGCCATCACCGGTGAGTGCCACTTTGACGTGTTCACGAGCGAACTTGCAGAGCATGCTGGTTGGCAGCGAGGAGGAATCACCAAATGGTTCGTCCCAGGTAGTAGCGAGTCGCAGAATGTCATCTGCAAGATCTGAGGTATCAGGGGTGAGGACATGCAAAGTCATGGCATGTTTGGCTGCTGTGTCTTGAGCAAATGCAAGCTCTGACTCGCCGGGCATATCAAAGGTGAAGGCATGCAGGTCTGGGTGATGAGCAGCTGCAAGGGCCGCCACTGTGGTGGAGTCCACCCCACCCGATAAGAAGGTGCCGATTGGAACATCTGCCTCGAGCTGTTCCTGCACTGCGTGATCCAGCGCGCCACGGAACCACACGGCTGCATCCTCGAGAGAGACTCCTTCGGTCACCTCTGGGGGAGTCCACCAGCGGTCTACCTTCGGCGAACTCCCAAGAGACCAGCGCAGGCGAGAGGCATGCGGTACTGACTCAATGTCGCACCAGATTGACTGACCCGATGGGACATATCCCTGCCGCAACATCTCTGCCACCATCTTGGGATCAGGCGTCCCGCCGGCAAACCCTGCAGCGCGCAGCGCATGCGATTCAGAGGCAAAAGCCAAGAGCCCGTCGGCCGTAGTTGCGTAGTAGAGCGGCCGCTCACCGAAGCGGTCTCGGGCAAGCAGCAGTGACTGGGAGCGGTCATCCCACACAGCTAGCGCAAAGGTTCCGGGAAGATGCGGAAGGAAGCCTTGGCCGTACTCATCATTGAGTGGCAGCACGACCTCACAGTCAGACCCGGTGCGGAATGGGTACTGAGAGTACTGCTCCCTGATGCGCTGGTAGCCGTAGATTTCGCCGTTGCACACGACTGCCGTTCGCTGATCAGGGCTATAGAGCGGCTGATGACCATCCGTTGGGTCAATGATGGACAGTCGGGCGCTGCCAAGCACAGCGTTTTGAAATACTGCTATTCCCTGCTCGTCGGGCCCACGGTGATTGAGAGCAGAGATCATGACCTGAACGCGGTCAACAAGCGCGTCTGCACCTGCTCCGACTATTCCGGCAATGCCGCACATCGACTGCTCCTTTGAGACCCTGTTCTCCCCTTTACGCTAGCAACGAAACTGAGAATCCGACTGTTGTCGACACCGACAAACAGCGGGTCTTTGCATGCGGGTGCATGATTCGAAGTGTCTGCAGAGCATCCGGGCATGGCCCGACTCATCGAGTCTGGGTACCATGAAGATCACAAGCGGACTTGAAAGAGGCAGCAGGTGACTCTGATTACATCTCAAATCCAGCCTCGACAGATACTTCAGGATCAAGTTGCTAACACAGAGTTCTTGCAGCAGGGAGTAGTGACTCGCCCCTTCTTGAGTTCGGAACAGTTGTCTCACCTGATGTTAGAACTCGAACAGCTTGGATCCTTTGGCGGAACAGGTTTCTACGACACTGCTGCTGCCGAGTTGAAGTCAGCCCAGCGAGAAGCGATCCACAACATTTTGTGCGCAGCCTTTGCTCAGGGTTCTGCTGACTTGCTGATCGACTATGAACCCGTCATGTCTTCCTACATCGTCAAGGGCCCAGGGGAAGACAGCCAAAAAGAGATTCATAGAGATTTTCGCTTGCTCGACGAGTCGGAGTTTCGGGCAGTCTGTATTTGGGTTCCACTTGTTGATGTTGACGAACGCAACGGCGCGTTGGCTGTCATCAAGGGAAGCCATCAGGTGGACACTGGTCCAAGATCAGTACCTATGACCCCCCGCTACTCAGAAGATCCGCTCCTAGACCTGACCTTTGCCGATACAGAGACCGTGCCAGTCGCAGCAGGCGAAGCAGTGGTCTTCGATATGGCCTTGGCTCACGGCTCAGATCTGAACCACTCCAACCTTCCGCGCCGTGCAGTCGCTGTGGCCTATGCGCCAAAACTTGCACCGCTCTCGCTGTACTTCTGTGACCCTGATGACAGCGTAGAAGAGCTAGCTGTGCCTCACCCCGATGTGTTTCGTCAGATCGACTGGCGGGTGCGGCCCGATTATTTGCACTCACTTGGCAGGATTTCAAGTGACCGCCCACCGGTATCTTCCGCTGAGTTTCTGCAGCAAAGCCGGGCAATCTCGCAAGCCTCTACGACCGACTGACGCCCAGCGATTTGTTGCCGGGCATCTTCTGGCAACGGCGGTTCTTGAGCCACCAACGGCGGAGCCATCTATGAGGATCTCTCAGAAACCGCTGGTAACATTGCACCCGTGGATCTCAAAGACCAAGAGGTCAAAGCTGCTCTAGGGGAGTTCGGCTCAGGTGAGTGAGGCGACGGTTCACTCGAATCACGTGCGCCGGGTCGGGCCGATCTCAGTCGCCAGCCTGAGGCGCGCCCGCAGTGAGGCTCGACTGACGGTGAGCTTTGCCCGTCGCGAGTTGCATAGTAAATACCGCCAGAGTGCGTTGTCGCTCTTCTGGGGAATCGTTCAGCCAATTCTGCTGGTCCTCGTGTACGCAGTGGTCTTTAGCCAGATCCTCAATGTGAACGGTGGCAGCATTCCGTATCTGCCATTTGTGGTGGCCGGCATTGTTGTCTGGCGCTATTTTGCGGCTGGATTGCAACAGGCCACATCATTTATCGATCGATCCTCGGTATTGAGCAAGGTGTACTTCCGCCGTGAAGTCATCCCGCTCTCTGGCTGCGTAGCAGCCCTAGTCGACCTAGGTGTTGGCCTTGTTGCCCTAGTCGCAGTGGCTTGGTGGAAAGGGATTCCGCCAAGCTTCACCCTAGTTGCGCTCCCCTTGGTGCTTTCTGTGCTCCTGGTCTACACGGCGGCGATAGCAATTCTTCTGGCCACGATTACCGTCTTCATTCGTGATGTAGCTCATGCAATGCCAACGATCAGCCAGGTGTTGTTCTTGGCAAGTCCGATTCTCTACCCCGAGTCGCAAATTCCATCGAATCTCAAATTCCTTGGCACCGTCAATCCCGTAGCGGTAGTGGCAGAAGCGACACGCGCTGTTTCACTCGAGGGAATCTGGCCAAACTTCAATCTGCTCCTTGTGCACCTCTGTATCGGGACAGCGCTCCTTGTCGGTTCGATTTTTTACTTGCGCTCTATCGAAGACCGCATCGTGGATGTGGTCTGAGATGGCTCAGGAACCTCTCGTCGTCTTTGATCATGTGACGAAGGAATACCGGATCGGTCAAGAACGATCAAACGCGCGGGCATTGATTCCAGGCAGGCGGGGCGAGGCAGCAGAGTCCACTACTTTTCGGGCACTTGACGACGTCTCACTCACCATGCAGCATGGCGACACACTTGGGCTGATTGGCCATAATGGTGCGGGCAAGTCCACCTTATTAAGGGTGCTCGCTGGCATCGTCGAACCGAGTCGGGGCCATGCCGAAGTCAACGGTAGGTTCGCATCGCTTATTGAGCTTGGCATTGGCTTTGACCCCGAACTGACTGGTCATGAGAACGTATTCTTTGCTGGTGACATCATGGGAATGTCAAAAGCCGAGATTCGTAAAAAATACGATGAGATTGTTGACTTCTCGGGGGTTGCGGAGTTTCTCGACATGCCCGTCAAGCGATACTCCACTGGAATGCGCGCACGTCTTGGCTTTGCAGTCGCTACCTCAATTGAGTGTGACCTACTCCTTGTTGATGAGGTGCTTTCGGTAGGTGACTTTGAGTTTCAGCGTCGGAGCTTGGAACGCATCCGAGAGATGAACCAGGCCGGCGCTGCTCTAGTTCTGGTAACGCACAATCTGTGGGCAGTGAACTCAATGTGCGAGCGGGTGATCCTTTTGGACCACGGAAAGATCGTTGTCGACGGCACTCCGGCAGAGGCCATGAAGAAGTACATAGGTGAGGAACCGACCACAGAATTGGATCCTGAAGCAGGTGCCACCTTTGAAGACTTCAGAGTCCCTCCGGCAATCGCAGGAAAAGTCGAGATTGATTCAATCCGCGCGATTCCTGACGTGATTCGCTCAGGGGACTCAATCACGATTCAGGCCACGATAACGGTCAATGAACCCTGCGAAGGCGTAGTCGTGATGTCGCTGTTTACTGCCGAACGCGCAGTCTTTGCCGAGCGAGAACTCGGACCCTCAGGCTTCCTGGCAACCCCTGGAACGTATGTCATTGATGCCGAGGTCCCTTCGGTGCCAATGGCGACCGGCCGGTTCCAGTTCCGCATCGCCGTGCTCCCACAAGATGACCGCCACTTGGACCAGGTCTTTCCTGCAGCCCTTGCAGTGGCTTCTGCCGAGATGAAGATCGACGGCGAGGTCATGGCCCGACCCGGACTCAAATTGAGAACCAACTGGTCTGTCGCAACGGTTCCACACAGCCACTGACGTTCAGCTTGCAGCGAGGGAAGCCTGAAGATCCGCCATGGTGGCTAGCCGGTATGGCGACCTCTCGACCAAACAAGCAGGGTCTAAGGAAGGCGTGACGAGGTTGCCCGAGCGGTACATCTCTTCGCCCACGTTATAAATCTGAGCCGTTCCCTCGGTAGCGCCATTCTCGCTTCGCGCGTAACGCATCTCACAGGCAGGAGGAATGAGCGCACAAATTGCGGCTACGCGTTCGGAGTCAGATGTATTTGAGGGGGAGTGGTGGATGACTGATCCGTCGATCACCAGTACCTGCCCAGCACGGAGTTCAACGGCAACTGACTCGTTGAGTGCAAAAGTGCTGACCTCGTCATCCAACGAATCAACATCGGGTGGCCTGACGCGATTACCCATGCGATGACTGCCGGGAAGAAGGTAGAGGGTTCCGTTTGCGCTATGGGAGTCAGTGAGAGGAATCCACAGTGAGATGCTGACTTCTCGAGTCTCATCGAAGACAGAGGGATCTTGGTGTGGGTTTCGAGCGCTGTTCTGCGCACCAGGTTTAGAGACAAATGATCCACCAACCACGGAGGTTGTTTCGGGTGCAAAGAGCGGGTCAAAAATGGGTCCCAGAATGGCGCGCACGCCGTCCCAGAGGCGTGAGCGCAAATCCAACCGAGAGATCATCATCGAGGGTAGAAACACACCCGAACTATCTCGGCCGACTTCAGCGATGACCCCCTGATAGAGATCCCTCAGCGCAGCAATAGCTTCTGTAGAAACTGGGTTCGGCAGGATGGCAAAACCTTGGTTCGCCATGTCGTCATTGACGGACTCGTCAACGAAGTGAGTTCGCGGCAGGGAGTCGCAAGCTTGGCTTGGCCCTGGCATGATCATGCTGAACTCCCCACGTCAGTAGTGCCCTCTGCTCAATGCAGTCACGATTTGAATTGTATCGGGGTAGCTTCTTTTCTCGGCACCTACAGCATCATGGTGCTACTGCGCAGCAAAGTTTTTCGGGCCTTTTTTGGTTGCTGTAGCTAGAGTATGACCACAGTCAGAACGAAGGCGGCAACGTGACAGATCTCAGGCCTAGCGAGATAATTGACACCGTGACACGGGCAACTTTTAGAGACGTCGACAACGATGCTGCCTTTCAGCGCGACGGTTATGTGATCGTAGATTTTGCTTCTCCCGAGGTGGTTCGCGCCCTGCTTGATTCCTATACACGGCTGAACTCGGGCATCGATTCGGGTTACTACCCGTCATTGATGAGCCCAGATCAGGAATACAAAGCTGCAGCCAACGAAGAGGTCGGCGCAATTGTTTGGCCATTGCTCGACCAAATTCTCGAGGGCTATGAGCCGCTAGTTGGCTATTTCATGGTCAAGCATCCAGGCCCAGACACCGAGGTTTCTCCTCATCAGGATTGGATCCTTGCAGATGAGTCTGAGTTCCCAACGATGGGTGTTTGGATCCCACTGACAGAGGTCACCGAAGAAGTGGGGCAGATGAAGGTGCTGCCAGGAAGCCACAAGTGGCTGAGCGGACTGAGGGGTAGCCCCGGCTTTCCCATGGAGTGGGAGGCCGAGCACGAACGAGTTCGAGACGAACTCATGGTGACGGTTCCGATTCAGGTCGGCCAAGCCATGGTGTATGACATTCGCGTTCTGCATGGAACCCCGCCGAACCAGTCGGACTCCACGCGGGTTGTCGGCAGCTTGTATGCGCTCGCAGAGGGATCTACTCCGATCCATTTTTATAAGTCGCCAGAGGGTCTCGTGCAGGGGTTCGAGATTCCCGATGACTTCTACACCACGTTCATGATCGGCGATGTTCCCGTCGGAGAACCGTTTATCGAGATCGAGGACTACAGCGTTGAGCAACTCTCATTTGAAGAGATTGCACGTCGATACGCAGCATCTCGAGCCTGAAATCCAGATCGGCGACGCCTCACCTAGACGCTGCGGCTCTGCCTCAGGAGGGTTGGGATGCGGGTGCGGGGTCTGAGCCAGCGGGAATATCGCAGTACAGACCAAACCCGTCGACTTCGCCTGTTTTGTTAGAGGTGAACCACGGTGTGGGCTCGAACATCATGTCTGGATGCTTGCTAGACACCAAGCCCCAAGGATTTTCCCAACCTGGAATAACCCAAAGGTCAACCATCCAATGATTCAGCTCTGGTCGGAACACAGCCCCAAGGTCTTTACAGCGCTGCGCCTGTTCTGGGTATGGGTTTCCATTGGCGTCGTACTCAACACTGCCGACAATCGAGTTGTCTTTCTCGCAAAGGTTTGAGTGGTAGTGCCAAGGGATGACCTCAAGTGGCAAGTCATCGGGTGGGCCATCTCCTACCGTGCCGAGCACGTTGTAGGCCACCGACATCACTCGTGAGTCGGGGCTGTCGCCGTCGAAGGCCAACATTGTCGGTCGAGACAGGTCAAGTTTGGTTGTGAACCTAGACCAGTTGATGTATTCGAACCCTCGTCCGTTGATCCTCTGGAAATTTCTAACGAACCCAAGTTTTTCGGCCTCGGCCACAGTTCCGATCTCTACAGCAGCCTCTCGCACCTGAACTAACTGTTCTCCTAGCAGGCGACGGCGCTCGGGTGAGAGCAAGGTTGACGTGCCGCCATAATGCACGGTGGCGCGCATTTGGGTGGGCTGAGCCGTTCCCCACCCGTAGAGGGCCTTGGAGGCATCGTTATCGTTGACGGTTTCATGCGGAAACTGCGGATCGGGAGGGAGTGTTGTCGGTGCAGCTTCGGCGGGAGTAGAGGTGGCGACTGGAACCGTTGTTGCAGGGGCAACTGCGGCGGCGTTCTGGGTTTGCGTTGATGCAGGATTGATCACCAGAACTGCAGCCACGACTGCGGCCACACCCACTAGGCACAGCCCGATTTGGGCAATCACAGCGTAATTGCGGCCCCCGCCTGCCTCAGTCATGGCTTCATGTATACCTGAACTTCCCTTCTGAAACAACAAGTTGAACCCTGTTTCAGCGTTTTTGATGGGGTGCTTCTTATTTTTGCCACATAGGCGGTATCCGCCCTGCTGTCATCTACGGAACTGCTCGGCCTCCCAGTACAATCAACACCTATATCACCGGTCGAGCATTAGCCGTCGAACTAGGGGAGCGTATGACCAAGCCATCGCCATCGCCAGCGGAACTCGGATTTCTTCCCAGCGACTCGTGCAACGTTGGTCGGACGGTTCTCCGGGACTCAGAACAACAAAGCGAGTTCGAACGCCGTGGTTATGTGGTCATGCCTTTTCTCTCCGCCGAGCAAGTTGATCAGTTGGTTTTTGGCTATGACTCCATTGCTCAATCGCTGGGCGGGGCTAGTAAGCCCGAGGACTACAACGACACCTACGCCGAGTTCAGCATCATTCATTCCCGACCGGAGTTTCGCCG
>CAEZYU010000066.1_pt1 | contig 13816 bp, 14 predicted proteins | sample 7265681 | NCBI WGS metagenome assembly CAEZYU01 (sample SAMEA6813940, study PRJEB35770) | freshwater metagenome | biome: Freshwater; feature: Freshwater reservoir; material: water | place: Czech Republic | collected 2017-04-14 | depth 30m m | reverse complement strand
TACCTTCGATGCTTCGGCTGTGCTGCGGATTTGCTCGGGGATAGCGCCTTGAGTCTGAATGTTGTAGATCAACACCTGCGCACCTTGGGCTTTGAGTAAATCGTCAAACTCTGCAACATCGCCAGGTGACGGGTCGGTCTCGTTTGCAGCCGCTGCTGCAAAGCCTGCTGGGGTGACATCTTTTAGTCCAAGAGCTACTGCCATGTAGTCGAACACCGACTCTGTGGCCACGTAGCTTTGTCCGCTATAGGCGGCTTTGATGCTGGCAATTTCGTCCTGGTACGGCTGCATACTGGTGTTCCAAGAGTCTGATTGCGCAGTGAAGTAGCTGGCTGCTTTCGGTGAGAGCTTAGAAAGCTCTGCGGTGACCGCGGATGCAAACTCGAACACATAGTCAGGTCCGTACCAGACATGAGGGTTCTCGCCATCGCTCAACCCTGCCACGTTGCCTGCATTCACCACTGCTGGCTCGGGGTTCAGCGTGGCCACAATCTTTGTGGCCCAAGGGTCGTAGTCCATACCGTTGACCACAACGAGGTCTGCGTTGGTGAACTCGGAGGCATCTCCAGTAGTTGGCTCGTAGTCATGAGGGTCAACTTTGGAAGACTGAATAACCGTAGTAACGGTTGCACAATCGCCTGCAAGTTGCTCAACGATATCTCCCCACTGATCAACGCTGACCACAACTTGAAGTGGCGCCGCTGGGCATTCGCCGATCGGAACAGCGCTGTTCGCGGACTCCGAATCGGAACTACAACCCACTGCGAGCATGCATGCGATGAGTAGCGCAGCGCGCAGAAATCGAGGAGGACATGAGGGGCTCATAACTAGAACGATAATCATTCCCGTAATCAAAAGCGAATGGGTTTGCCTACACAGCAGTCAGGCTCGACCACGCTGCTCGAGCCTGACTTTGCCGAAAACCAGAAAGGCCCGACCACGTTGGTCGAGCCTTTCGAGGTGTGATGTAGTGCGTAGTGTCAGGAAGCTCAGTTGCCGCCTGGGCCCTGCTGACCCTCTGGGCCACCGCGCTCTGGACCCTGCTGACCCTCTGGGCCACCGCGCTCTGGACGACCGTTGTTGACCATATCGGTGATGCGCTCAGATGCCTGGGCGAGCTTCTGATCAGCCTGCTCTTGGGTGATCTCGCCAGATGTGACCTCTTCTGCAAGGTGCGCAGCAAGCTCAGCCTTCAAAGCGTCGATCACTACCTGCACATCTACGCCCTTGTCTGCAGCAATCTGGGCCAAGGTCTGGCCACTCTGAACTGCTGTGCGTAGCTCGTCAGTGGTCATGCCAAGTGCGGTTGCCGCTGCCTCCATGCCCGGCCCGCGGTGGCCTCGCCCTGGTCCACCCTGCTCGCCGCGAGGACCCTCTGCCTTTTTGGCAGCAACTAGTGCCTCGGTCACAGCGTCAGCTTGTGCCTGATTGATGGTTCCAGCCTCTACGAGAGGCGCCAGCACTGAACCGATGCGAGCCGCAGGGTCGGGACGTTCCGCAGTGTTGGCATTGGGTGCATCCGGAGCTGGTTGTTCAGCCACAGTGGTTGTGGTTTCTTGTGCTCCCGAGACTCCGCTGCTGCTCATGATGGCTCCAGCACTACCGCCGGCGAAGAGGCCGACTGCCACACTTGCTGCCACGATTGACTTCTTCATCTTGTTCATTGTCTTGCACTCCTTGGTTCTGTCTGTTTGACGCTGTGTCAGGTTGACGAAGATCAGTATCGAACCCGCAGTTGAGAACAGTATTGGGTAAAGGTTAAGAACTGGTATGAGTGCCGTTTTGGCTGTCGAGTCGAAGCTGAAACCCCACGACAGCCCCGCCATCTGGGCGATTCCCAGCAAATACAGTCCCGCCTTGCAGATGGACAAAGTCAGCAACAATGGCCAATCCAAGCCCTGAGCCTGGCTGACTACGGGCTGCAGTCGCCCGGTAGAAGCGATCAAACACGTGCGGTAGATCCGCATCGGCAAAGCCTGGTCCCGAGTCATAGACCTCAACTCGACCGGCAACGCAGTTGACGTAGATCGGCTCAGTCGTTTGATCAAACTTGAGGGCGTTCTCGATCAAGTTGCCCACGGCCCGCTCAAGGCCACGAGGCTGAGTAAGTAGTCGGGTCGTGTCGGCCTGCACTACTACCTGCCGACCAGAGCGTTGCGATGCCTTTTCTGCCACGCGGGCTAAAAGATCAGACAGAGCAACCTCCGTTGCCGGCTCGTCATTGCGCTGATCAGTTGCAAGCTCGACGACTTCGTTGATCAGCCGCGTGAGTTCCTCGGTCTCGCCCTCAAGATCAGTCAGCAGTTGTGTGCGCTGCGCGGCGGTGAGTTCTTCTGATCGCCGCAAGGTATAGACGTTCGTTCGAAGACTTGTCAGTGGAGTTCGCAACTCGTGGCCTGCATCTTGCACAAGACGTTGCTGATCGCCCTTTGAACGAGACAGCGCTGCGAGCATCTCGTTAAACGCAGTTCCAAGGCGGCCAGTTTCATCGAGGCCACTCACGGGGACTTGAACCTCAAGGCTTCCAGTCTCAGTGACTCGCTCGGCTGCCGAGGTCAGGCGCACGAGGCGCAGGGTGACCTGTCGAGCAATGATCCACCCGAGTGCGGCAGCGACTGCCATGACAAAAACGGCTGCTAGAAGAATGCGTGTACGCAGCGTGGCTAGTAGCGCCTCGTTTTCCGCCAATGACCTTGCCACCTGAAGCGCACCAAGACCGCGACCGTTGCTCGTAGTGAGCATCCGGTAGTTGACCTGGTCTACCTGCACTGTCCGAAACGCTGATTCGGCCGTGCCGGCCGACGCTATGGCTACATCTATATCTTCAACTGGAAGGCCGCTCGTAGGCGCTAGACCCTGTGAAGAAACGGCAACACCGTCAGGGCGAATGAGTTGTGCCGCAAGCTCAGAATTGCCGACAATCTCTTCAAGGGCCCGCTCGGCCTGAGTTCGACCCTGAGGTTCGTTGCGAGGCGGTCGATCACCATTATCGCCTTGGCGGTTATTACGGGGCTGACTCAGTCGGTTTGCCGTTGCCACAAGAGACTGATCGATTTGCTCGCCGAGCACCTTGGAGGTGGTGCGGTAGCTGAATACGCCAATTGCCATCGTGGCAGTCGCCGAGAGTGCAACGAGCGCCAAGACGATTTTGATGCGCAGACTCATGGCCGGCGAAGCGTGTAGCCGACACCGCGAACGGTCTGAATAAGTGCCAAGTCTTGGCCGTCATCCACTTTGCGTCGCAAGTAGCTGATGTAGACCGCCAAGTTTTTAGAGTCCGGCCCAAAGTCGTACTCCCAGATCTCTTCGTAGATATGGGAGCGACTGAGCACGATGCCCGTGTTGAACATTAAGAGCTCAAGAAGGTCAAACTCGGTCTTCGATAACTCAAGCTCCTTGTCTCCTCGCCAGCACCGCCGGGCTGCCGAATCCAGCCGCAAATCCTCGACGCTCAGTAACGTTGCGCTGTTGCTACCGCTCGATCCGTTTGCCTTACCGCCGGCGCCGATGAGGGCACCGGACTCGCCGCTTTGTGGAAGCGCTCTGCGGAGAAGGGCGCGCACTCTGGCCAACAACTCTGCTGGGTCAAAAGGTTTTGCAAGGTAGTCGTCAGCTCCTGCGTCTAAACCCGCAACCCGGTCCGAGGTTTCGGTGCGGGCAGTGAGCATCAGAATCGGTGTGCGGTCCTTTTCGCTTCGTAGCACCCGGCAAACAGTCAGTCCGTCGACTGAGGGCATCATGAGATCTAGCACCATCAAATCCACTGGGGCTGACCGAGCAGACTCAAGTGCTGCTGCGCCATCTGCCACCGTTATGACCTGATACCCCTCGAGTCCAAGCACGCGCTCAAGTGATTCTCGGATAGCGCGATCGTCATCGGCCACTAAAATTCGGGCTGATTCTGCAGAATTCGATGCAGATTGATTGGGACTCACGTGCGGGCTCCTCGGTGGAATTCATTCCAAGGTACGGGTATTTCGTTGCTCCTGACGCACTTCGGAAGGAACTCAAACCAGATTCTCACCTTTGCTCTCATAGTATTGAGGCTGTTGTTTGCAAGCCCGAGGTTGCTTTTACGCAAAAATTTGCGAAACTCGTTCAATAATCTGCATCCAACCTCGCCCTTGTGGGCGAAACAACGACGCAGACCCTTGTAGTAACCCACCGGGGCGGGGTGCGCCCCCAGAAGCAATTATCGGAGAATCATGCGTAAATCATTGGTCGTCACTGTTGCGGCACTTGCCGTAGTTATCGGAGGATTCAGCAGCACTGCTGGCGCCCAAAGCGATGCAACCGAAAACATTGTTCAGATTGCTCAAGGCAACCCAGAGCTTTCAACCCTTGTGACTGCAGTCACCGCAGCCGGTCTTGTGGAGACACTTTCAGGCCCAGGCCCATTCACCGTCTTTGCTCCAACAAACGCAGCTTTCGCCGCTCTTCCGGCCGGAACACTCGACACCTTGCTCGCAGATCCAAAGGGAGACCTTGCAACGATTCTGAAGCTTCACGTGATGTCGGGCGCTGTCGACTCGAAGGCCGCTATCGCCGCTGCGGGTGGAACAGTTGAGACACTCGGTGGCCCAGTGACGGTTGAACTCGTGGGAGACAAGCTTGTCGTGGGCGGAGCCACCGTGGTGACGGCAGACATTCAAGCCTCGAACGGTGTGGTCCATGTGATCGACGCAGTCATCGTGAAGCCTGCATCTCCAACTGGCGTGAGCGCCGGTAACTCAGGAGTTGCTGCAAGCTCAGGAACCACTGGCCTGTTGTTGGCCTTGGTTGCTGGAGTTGCAGTGATCGGAATTGGCACATCCTCGTTGGTGCTCGCCAAGTCACGTCGCCGGAGCTAACGAACGGTTTTGTGGCGGCTAGCTCACAAACACATGACCTGGACTGGGGGAGGGGCGTTTGCCCCTCCCCCAGCACGTTCTAGCCGCAGCATCTTCTAGGAGTTGTTCATGAAAATCCGTCAGGCCCGAATTCTGTTGATCCTTTCTTTTGCTGTTTTGCTTCTCGTCGGACCTGCATGGTTTTTGGGTGAAGCTGGCGAGCCGAGAGTAGATCTCGAGGGAGAATCAGTGGTCTCTGCAACAACCTCTCGGGCGCTGGCATCTGCCCAAGAGGCGGGCGACTCGGCTGCCGATCTCAGCGCACTTCCCGTTGCTCCGACCGAAGTAGCTGCAGCAGTACCGGATGTGGGTGTGCCCATTCAGATTGCCATTCCGGACCTAGGCGTTGACTCACCTGTGGTGCAGGTGGGGCTGGAAAGCGATGGCTCCATGGGGCTTCCCGGAGCCTCCGAGGCAGGCTGGTATCAGTATGGGAAGCGCCCCGGCCAGCTCCAAGGATCGGCAGTTATTGCTGCACATGTGGATTACAACAAGAAGCCGGGTGTCTTTCTTAAACTCAACTCCTTGCCTATTGGAGCAGAGGTACTCGTGACAGATGATCTCGGTGCCGTGCATCGCTTTGTAGTCACAGAGCGCTTCCAAGTAGAAAAAGGCGAGTTGCCTGCGGCCGAGTTGTTTAGAACTACCGGAGACCCTGTGCTCACCTTGGTGACCTGCGGCGGATCCTTCAGTAAAAGCCGTCGCAGCTATGCAGACAACATTGTGATCCGGGCCGTTCCTGCCTAGGGCTAACTAGGACTGAACTTTCACACCATCGGTGTTGAGAACAAACCACGTGCCGCCAGCTGCCTGACCGGCTGTTGCACCTGGCTCGGTGTCACTTGCAAAGAAATACACAGGCTGACCCTCGATGGTGAGTTGCTCGCCAGCCCCCTGCCCCGTAGACCCCAACTTGAGTCCTGAAACTGCCGCATCTGCAACAACTCCACCCTCGGTAAGGACTGGTGGCCATGCGGCTGCGCAGGCGTCCACGCACGTAGCGGGTCCCGTTCCGTCAGGCGTATAGATGTAGAACACGTGGCCTTGGCCATCAGAGAGCACATCGCCCATGCCAGAAGACACAATCTTTACGTTGACGCCTACGTCAACGGCCACTTCGGCAGTAGTAGTTGTTTCGCCGCCTTTTGCTGTACTCGCAGGCGAAGCAGAGGAAGTTGTTGTAGCTGAGTCCTCATCTGAGTTGCTACATCCGACAAGGCCGTTTACCCCCGCGAGCAGAGCAAGTGCCGAGAGGGTCACTACCACGCGCTTGTTCGAAGACAAAGACATTTCTAGGCTCCTCTTTTGAGCTGCACGAACGTAAGAACTGAATACCGCAGACTGTAGAGCGGATCGCTGCAGAGTGCGGCTGACCCTCGATATACCAATCTGGCTTTTGTGCCAACCTGTCAGTAGCTAGCCCGGCTTCGGAGCTACAAAGAGCGAAGAAATGGTGATGTCATGACCGAGGAGCGATCAATTGACCTTTTGGACGGAGATTTCTACGTCAACGATCCCTACTCAACCTATGAATGGATGCGCGAGCAGGCTCCTGTGTACTGGGACTCGACAAACGAGTTGTGGGGTGTGTCTCGACATGCAGACATTGTAGAAATCGAGAAGCGCAAGTCTCTCTTTATCAACTCGGATCAGACCAAGGGCGGCTACCGGCCCAATATCCCGGCTGATCCTGCCATCATCGGCCTAGATGATCCGGTGCATCAGATGCGCCGGAGTCTGGTTGCTCGGCGCTTTACTCCCAGAGCGGTTGCAAGTTGGGAAGACCACGTTCGTGAAGTCGTGACGAGCTTGCTGGACCAAGCCTTTGGCCACGGTGGAGCAGTCGAGGTCATCAGCGAGATTGCGGCACCGCTGCCAGCAGAGATGATCGGTCTGCTCTTGGGATTCAGCGAAGACATGTGGCCCAAGCTGATGGACTGGTCTGAGCGCACCATCACCTTGGGGGGTGGTCCTCGGTATCACCAAGAAGACAACATTGCTGCAGTAATGGATTTTGCTGTGGCAGCAGCCGAACTCTACGAGGCAAAGAAGCTTGAGCCAGCAGATGATGTGATGACTGTGTGGACAACGGCAGAAGTGCCAGGTTGCCCTTTTGGGGTTGAGGAAGTCATCTCTGACTCCTTGCTGTTGCTTGACGGCGGGGCGGAAACCACACGAACCGTGATTGCGCGCAGCTTGCTAGAGCTAGCTGCTCGTCCGGAACAATGGGCACTGCTCAAAGACGGCGCAGATTTGACGATCGCCGTAGAGGAGTTCATTCGCTATGTGACGCCAATTCACAATATGTGTCGGGTAGCAGTAGAGGACACCGAAATTGGCGGCCAAACCATCAAAGCCGGTGAGCAACTGGTCTTGATGTACTCATCTGCAAACCGCGATCCTGCTCAGTTTGATCACCCAGAAGACCTAGACGTGACTCGTCACCCCAACAATCACATTGCCTTTGGCTTTGGTACCCACTTCTGTTTGGGTGCCTCGTTGGCCCGTTTAGAGATTCGGGTCATGTTCGAAGAACTGCTTAAGCGGGTCGACCAGCTTCGAGTTGTTCCGGGGTCAGTAGTAGAGATGCCGAACTCGTTTGTCTTCGGTTTGAAGTCGGCTTTGATCGAGTTTGACCTAGTCCAATGACGAACACCGCGTACGCCGGGGGCCACAGGACTAAGGTTATGAGATGACTACGACGCAGCGTCCGCGTCCACCGCGACCAACACCCCAAGGCCCGAATCCAGCTTCGCGAGGGTTAATCCTTGTTGGAGTTGCTGTCGCGCTCGGATTCATCCTTCTTTTGAAGGGTGGCGGTGTGGGCTTTCAGACTGATTCTCAAGACGTCAAGATTGGTGAAGGAAGCAACAAGACCACCACTACCGAGCCAGCAGTTCCCACCACAACTACTCCCTCAACCTCTGTTGCGCCCGCAACGCTGAAGGTTGTTGTACTCAACGGCGCAGGCATAAGCGGCTATGCGGCTACTGCAGCGAACTTCCTTGGTCTAGCCGGATACCCCAACATCGCTGCAAAGACCGCCGCCGCTCAGGTGCAGACCACCACGGTGTATTACGCACCCGGCTACGAGGGTGACGCCAAGGCGATTGCCAAACTCCTCAGCATTGGTGCAGTGCAACCTATTCCTACCGGAACGGTTTTGGGCAAGGTGGCAACCGACGTACCGACCGATACCAATGTGGTCATCGTGCTTGGACCAGATGTGGAGGGAATCATTACCCCGGCGGGAGCAAGCACCACCACGGTGGCAGGAAGCTCCTCTGGATCATCCTCCTCAGGCAACTCAACGGTGACCACTACTGCGGGAAGTGCAGCAGCTAGCACCATCCCGTCGGCTGGAACCAAAATCACCACCACCACCAGCACCATCAAGAGCACAACCACCACGGGCTGAGTCGGCAGTCACTGTTGAATAACCCGGGCGCTACGCCTATGGCAAACACCAATAAGCAAAAGGTGACAACTCAAGACGTTGTGGCCGCTGTTGCTGTGGCTCCTCACTCCGTGCTGCTCGCCACTGACTTCGATGGCACGCTCTCGCCCATTGTCGATGACCCTGCTGCTGCAGAAATGATCCCAGGGGCTTTGCAGGCCATCGAGGCTCTTGCGCCTCATATGGGCGAGCTAGCGGTGATTTCTGGTCGACCGGTTGATTTCTTAGTTGAGCGGTTCCCCGCTCAACTCACGCCCACTCAACTCGCGCCCGCTCAACTCACGCTGGTCGGGCTGTATGGGTTGGAGCAGGTTCGTAACGGTGTTCGTACAGACCATCACGAGGCAGAGAGTTGGCGGGTACAGGTCGCAGAGCTTGCTGCAACGGCCCAACGAGCGGGCCTCGACGGCATGCGAGTTGAGCTCAAGGGCCTTTCCATCACCTTGCATTATCGCGGGCGGCCCGAGCTTGCAGCCCCGGTCGAGAAGTATGCGCAAGAAGTTGCTGCAGCCACGGGCCTTGTTGCGCGTTCAGCGCGTATGAGCGTTGAGCTCCACCCACCCATTGATGTCGATAAGGGGAGTGTGCTGCTTGGTCTTGCAGCGCCTCATTCTGGTCCCGTGCTCTTTATTGGCGACGATGTGGGCGACTTGCCTGCGTTTGACGCGTTAGACCAACTCGCAAGGTCTGGAACTCAGGCTTTCAAGATTTTTGTGCAAAGCGAGGAGTCTGATGCGGAACTCCTTGAGCGAGCCGACCTAGTTCTTGACGGTCCGCCGGCTGTGCTGTCGCTGTTTCAGCACCTGCAAACGGCCGTGGTTGACCGCTAGTTCAACTACCCAAGCAGCGAGCTAGCCCGCAGCTGCGAGTTGATCTTCTAGCCAGTCCAGCGGTGTTCGCTCAGCCACAAGCCCCGCTAAGTACGTTGCCCTTGTCTTGCGATCCGATGGGTCAAGATCGAGTGCCAAGCCCATCATCTCAGCCGTCTGCTCAACATCGAAAGGGTTGATTCCCAGCGCAGCGGACTGCAGTTCGGCCCAGGCGCCCGCTTCGGTAGATAACACGAGGGTGCCGAAGCGATCGTTCACGAGGGGGCCCTCTTTTGCAACCAAGTTGAGCCCGTCTCTGATTGGGTTGACTAACAACACGTCGTAACGGCGCAGCGCTGCAACCGAGCGCAAGTAATTGTCGTTCGTCTCTAACAAGATGGGCTGCCAAATCGCAGTTCCCCAGCGGGCGTTCACCCGCTCTACCTCGGCCAGAACTTCCTCTTTGTACCGAGCGTACTCAGGAACATTTTCGCGAGACGGGTAACAGCAGGCCAGAAACACCACTTGTCCGTGCAGGTCGCTGCGCTGTTGTAACAACAAGTCGAACGCTTGAAATCCGCGAACGATATTTTTAGACAGCTCCATTCGGTCGATTCGGACAATGAGTTGCGAGTCTGCAATCTGTTCTTCAAGGGATCGAAGGTGCTCGACGCATCGTTCAGAACCAGCGGTGGAACGCAGGTCACCGGCATCAGTAGAGAGCGATGAAGCAAAGACCTTTGCCTTCGCAGGTACGACCACCTCGCTAGTTGCATGTGGCCAGCGACGCAGATCTTGTTCGAAATTCTCAGCCCAATCCTGAGTGTGAAACCCACATGCATCGTAGGCATTGAGCGATGTCAGCATCTCGTCTCTCGCCGCGGCTGGCAAGACTCGCAGCATGTCTGGGCCGGCAAAAGGAGTGTGATGAAAATGCACGGTAGACAGATCTGGGCGTTCCGAGGCCAACGTGGGTGCCATGAGCGTCAGGTGATAGTCCTGAATCAGCACTGCAGCATCTACAGGCGCAGATTCGCATACGGCTTGGGCGAAGACCTGATTGACTCGCCGGTAGGCCTCCCAAGCTTCAAGCCAATCAGCTGTGTACGAGGGAGACCTCGTCAGGTCGAAGAGGCCATGGTGAATAAACCACAGGGTCTGATTTGATATCAGGTCATAGGCCAAAGCCTGATCTTTGGGGTCAAGGTCAAGCAGGCGAACCGCAAGACCATCAGGTGCTGACACCCTGTCGGCCACAGCGGCTCGGTCTGCATCGCTGAGCGCTGCAGCAATCCAACTCGCCCGGCCGCTGTCGAGTAACGGCGCCAGCCCAGAAACCAATCCGCCCGCCCCGCGAGTGCCAACAAGTTGGCCATCTTCGACTCGGTAACTCACAGGTCCCCGGTTCGAGACAATGACTACGGGGCGTTCGGTTCTGTCAGACATCACCGCTCACCCTAGATGTCTCGTGGAAGGGTTCGGTGCTAGCAGTCCTAAGCTTGTGAATGTGCGAGTCCTAGTAGCGCCAGACAAGTTCAAGGGCACTGCCTCGGCAGCAGAAGCGACTGCTGCTTTGATCGCAGGTTTGCAGGCCCTTGGCCATGAGGCGATTGCCTGCCCGCTTGCCGATGGCGGCGAGGGACTGCTCGATGTTCTTGGCGGAGCGAACCGAACAACCACGGTGACGGGTCCGCTTGGCGATCCAGTGCAGGCCGAATGGCGCCTCGACGGACGCAGTGCAGTCATAGAGATGGCCCGTGCCTCTGGTCTTGAGCTCATAGGCGGAGCCGAGCAGAACGACCCCGTTGCGGCCTCTACCTATGGAACTGGCGAGCTGCTTGCGGCAGCGCTTGATGCTGGCGCCAAGAAAATCTTGGTTGGCCTTGGAGGATCGGCAACAACCGACGGTGGTCTTGGTGCGTTGCGAGCCCTTGAACCAGTCCACCGTCTGCGTGGGGTTGAGCTGAACGTGGCCTGCGATGTTGGCATTCGCTTCGTTGAAGCGGCTCAAGTCTTTGCACCGCAAAAGGGTGCCACTCCTGCTCAGGTCAAGCTGCTGCAGGGGCGACTCGAACGCTTAGTGCAGGTGTACGAGAACGACTACGGGGTCCAAGTGGCCGACCTTGTAGGCGGTGGCGCAGCAGGCGGCCTTGCCGGCGGGTTGGCTTGCCTTGGTGCCTCACTGCTTTCCGGGTTTGACCTTGTCGCAGACTTCTTGGGCTTAGATGAACTCATCGAGTCAGTAGATCTTGTGGTCACAGGCGAAGGATTTTTGGATGCAGAGTCCTTCGACGGCAAGGTCGTTGGTGGCGTGACCGATCTTTCTCATCGTCTAGGCGTAGCAGTGGTTGCAGTAGTCGGGGAAGCATTCGACGCTGCGCAGTCACTCGTTCCGACGGTCTCGCTCGTTGAGCAGTTCGGTCGAGACCGGGCTATGAGCGATACCTTGGCCTGCCTTCGAGAAGTAGCCCAAGTCGCTGTTGAGCAGTCAAGCAGTCAACGAGTCAACGAGTCGGATTCTTAGGGCTGAAGAGTTGCTGCGAGTTCCAAAGTCCGAGTCAGGTATGAGGTCACCTCAACCATCGGCGGACGTTCGCTGACATCTACTGTGACTGGCGCAAAGCCCGGTCGGATCAACTCCGAGGCAACGGGAGCCAAATCCCAGTCCACATGGCGCATGATGGTCTGCGCAATCGCCATCGCCTGCGGTCCAAGCTCGGCCAAGCTGCGATTGCGGTGATGTCGCACATCTAGGTCGACTTGAACCAAACCGTTCAAGCCGAATTGCTTGGCAAGGTCGATGAGCAGGCCAACTTCAACCCCATACCCCTGCACAAAGGGGAGTTGTTCAAGCACTGCGCGCTTGCCGCCGTATTCGCCCGATAGGGGCTGATGTAGCGCTGCAAGGTCGGGGCAAAAAAGCGACAGTAACGGCCGGGCAACAAGTTCTGTGACACGCCCCCCGCCTTCTCGATCGCGTTCTGGCCGACGATAAAAACCCTTTGCTACATCTACGTCTGATTCACATAGAAGAGGCCCAAGAATGCCCGAGACGAACCGCGAACCGAACTGAGAAATATCAGCATCGCACCAGACGATGATGTCTCCCTCGGCAACATAGAGCGACTTCCACAGAACCTCGCCCTTACCAAATCCGCTGCCGTATTCAGCAAGAATCTCAGCCGCAGCAACCACTCGTGCCCCAGCCTCTCGAGCTACCGATGCGGTGTTGTCGCTTGAGTGGTCGTCAATCACCAGGATTTCGTCCACGACTCCGGAAGCTAAGAGATCGGCTTTGATCGTGGCCACGATTGGTCCCACCGTGAGGCCCTCGTTACGCGCTGGTAGGCAGACAGACACCTTTGTGTTGCCCTTATGTTCCAGAAGTTTTGGTACGTCAAAGTCACGATGATTGAACTGACGAATCTGGGCAGGGGGTTTGCGGTCTTCAGGCAAGTCCTCACACCTCCTCGGCAGGCAACTGGCCAAATTGGCCTAGGGGATCTCACATCAGCCATATCAAGGTAGCGGGTGCTGTGGCTGTATGGGCTTCAGCACCCCGAACCCACTTCAGTGGCCGATTCGGTACCATGTAGTGCCCGGCCAAAGCTAGTAGCTGTTTCAGTTGCGCCCAAGCCCTAGTCGCTCAGCACATCTCAGGAGAATCCCCATGACTGTCAGCATCCGAATCCCGACCACCCTTCGCACCCTTACCGGAGGCTCCTCTGAGGTGCAGGTCGAGGGGGCAACAGTCGGAGAGGCGTTGCAGTCCCTAGAGGCCGCCCACCCCGGGTTCAAGGAGCGCCTTTTTGATGATGAAGGTGGCCTACGCCGGTTTGTGAACGTCTTTGTGGCTGACGATGACGTTCGCTACCTAGACGGAGTAAATACTCCCGTGCCAGATGGCGAGACCATTGCCATCATTCCCGCAGTGGCTGGTGGCTGAACCGCCCAACCTTCTTGGGTCTCAAGATGCCCAACCGGATGACGGCTCTCAACCCGATCCCGTGCCGGTTCATCGCGGGCATATTCCGCACAAATACCGAAAGTCTGGTGCGGCTTCAATGCTCGCCGCTGGCTTGATTGGGCTTCGAGAGATTCTTGACCCCGCAAAAGATCAGCGCTCCGTGATTGAGCAGCAAACCAACGATGATGACATCAAGCGGCCGATAGAGGTCTTTCTGGACCCAGATAATCCCGCTGCCAGCATCGTTGTGATTCGCGATCCTGCGGACAACAACTAGAGGGTGTAGAGCAGCCAAGCAGTATCAAGCAGGATCGAGTGCGGTGAAGAGAGAATCTCGATCGGGGCCGACTGGTTCTTCAGGCGGGCGGCTTTCACGCTGGTTAAAAACTGCGAGTACTCGAGAGACAACCTCGCCGTTCTTCATGAGAGAGTCGGGTGCTTCGAGCAGATTAAACATTCGCAGAAACGCCCGGAGTACCACTGGATCGGTTCGCATTGCGGGAAACAGTCCATCTCGCAAAAACTCGCGAGCTGCCTGGCGATGTTCAGCGGCTGGGCTCTGGTTTGCTGGGCCCTCTGACGCTGGGCCCTCTGACGCTGGGCTGAGGTTGGCAGGGCTGAGGTTGGCAGGGCTGAGGTTGGCAGGGCTGAGCTGATCTTGAGCAACTGCTGCGCGGTACCAAGGAGTGATCTC
>CAEZYU010000062.1_pt1 | contig 14527 bp, 14 predicted proteins | sample 7265681 | NCBI WGS metagenome assembly CAEZYU01 (sample SAMEA6813940, study PRJEB35770) | freshwater metagenome | biome: Freshwater; feature: Freshwater reservoir; material: water | place: Czech Republic | collected 2017-04-14 | depth 30m m | reverse complement strand
TTGCCTCAATTTCGGTGGTGCTGTCAGTGCGAGCCGGACTGTGGGCGGGACTGTTCTTGGTGCTGGCAGTTAGCTTGTACGACGCAGGATCGTTCCTGCTTGGTGCAGATGCAAGCAGCCGCTGGGAGGGCCCTGTAGCTGGGATGATCGGTGCTTTGGGAGTGACGTTCACGATCGCCACTTTTCACCCACCACCGTTTAGTACAGCCTCGGCCTGGATTGCAGGCATAGTGATCTGCGTGGCATCGCCGCTCGGCCAATGGCTTGGCTCGTTTTTTCTGCCCTCTGCCGGTGCTCACGCGCCAGCTCTTCGCCGCATAGACGCGTACCTTGTAGCCGCACCGCTGTTCTTGGTGTGCATCTGGTTCTTCTAGTTTGAACCGCTGTGGAAAAGCCAGAGGTTCTAGTGTTAGCTGTGACTGAAAGTACTGAGTGCATCGCACAGCACCCAGCGTCACACAATTGAACTCAACAAGATAGAACCTCAGGCAACTGAGCTACCGACAAGGCCTCCACTTGCGATTCGATCTGATCAAACTCATCACAATCTCTGAACCAGAGAACCTCGAGGGCAGCTCTCTGCCAGAGTTGCGAGAGATCCGCGATCACTACCAGAGCCTGGAAAATGGTCTGTCGTACGCCAGAAGAATCGTGCAGGGTCGCCTAGACACAGTCACGGTAGAACTCGATCGCCGCACCCAAGGGGTCACAAACGACGATGTGCTCGAACGGCTGCCGGATGCGCTAGCTGCGCATTCTCGAGGGCCAGGCCTGCCTCGGCCCGTCCGAGACGTTGAACCGCCAGAATGGGCCGACGAGATTGTGCTTGAGCTAGACGAGATCCTCACCCCGGCCGAATTGGGCCAACTCACAGAGCTTCCCGCCGAGCGTCTGACCCAAGCCGCGCTAGGAATTGGCGAACTCGAGCAATCTGTATCGAAGTTGCGCCATGAGATGCACGACCGGATTGATCGAGTGCAAGACGAACTCATCGGCCGCTACAAGGGCGGCGCATCGGTAGACGACCTGCTGCTGTAGTAGCGGCGATCGCAGCTGTGCTTACTCTTGCATCCGAAATGGTCGCGAGAGTCGCGGTAACAGAGTCGCGGTAGGCTGACAAGAATGAAAGAAGATCTTGATCGCAGGTGGTACGACCTCGGTGAGTTCATTCGTGAACAGCGCAATATTGGCCAACTCTCATTGCGCAAGCTGTCAGAGATGGCAGGAGTCTCGAATCCCTATCTGTCGCAGATCGAACGAGGCCTGCGTCGGCCCTCAGCCGAAATTCTGCAACAGATTGCTCGGGCCCTTGAGATCTCATCCGAGACGCTCTATGTGCGCGCCGGCATCCTTGATGAACCCGACGGTCAAGTAAACGTAGTGGCTGAAATACGCCGAGATCCTCGCATCACAGAGGAGCAGAAGAAGGCGCTCGTAAGAATCTATGAGTCATTCCTGAAAGAGAGCGAGGCCGCCGCAAAGGACCTCCTCGATGCAGCTATGGCCGCAGAGGCCTAGGTGAAACCTCAGGTCTTCGGACCCCGCGGGAATGAATCTGTGCAAACAGAGTTGAGGTTCTCGTGAGTTCCGTTGCAATTATCTCGATGCATACTTCGCCACTTGAGCAACCCGGCATGGGTGACTCGGGCGGCATGAATGTCTATGTTCGAGAACTCAGTGCTTCTTTGGCGCAAGCAGGGGTCGACGTTCGTGTCTATGTTCGTCGCTGGGCAAACAACCTGCCAGACCGAGTTTCTGTAGAGCCGGGCTTCGAGGTCGTGCATATCAGCGCTGGGTCCCCTGACCTAGCGAAAGAAGATCTGCTCGGATGTATTGATGCATTTACAGAGGGCATCGCGGCCGACTTGGCGCAACGGCCAGTCGACGTGCTGCATGCCAACTATTGGCTGTCGGCGGTTGCCGCGCATCGACTGAAGCATGAGCTGAATCTGCCCCTTGTTGCCACCTTCCATACCTTGGCCAGAGTCAAAGCCGAGGCGGGCGATCATGAGTCATTAGAGCGCGCCCAGGCAGAGGCTCAGGTGATTGGTTGTTGCGATGCAATCTGTGCCTCAAATCCAGTAGAGGCTGAGCAACTTATTCAGTTTTATGGAGCGCTTCCAGAGCGAATCGAGTTAGTTGCTCCTGGTGTCGATCACGCCTTTTTCTCTCCTGGTGACCGCCTTGGTGCTCAGGCAGCACTCGGGATTGATGACCGTCCCACGTTGCTCTTTGTGGGACGCATCCAACCGCTCAAAGGACTCAAGATCGCAGTAGCTGCGCTAGCTCAGCTGCAAAATACTGATGCTCGACTCATCGTGGTGGGTGGTCCGAGCGGCGCAGATGGAGATGCAGAACTCGCCAGTGTCTACGAGTTGCTTGATTCGCTCGGTGTAGCAGAACGCGTTGAGTGGATTGATCCGCAACCGCATCACGCTCTGTCGACGTTTTACCGGGCCGCCGATGTGGTCATTGTGCCGAGTCGCTCGGAATCTTTTGGCCTTGTGGCACTGGAGGCTGCTGCCTGCGCAATCCCGGTAGTGGCTGCGGCTGTTGGCGGTCTTCGCACCTTGGTTCGAAACGATTCCACTGGATTTCTGATTGATTCACGAGACCCTGCAGACTTTGCCCAACGGATCGACGAGCTTCTTGCCCACCCTGCAAGGGCAGCGGCAATGGGCCAAGCTGCTGCAGTGGAATCTGATCGTTATGCATGGCCCACTACTGCTGGTCGTTTGCGTCGCCTCTATAGCGATCTTCGGGCCCGACAACTCGTGGAATGTCGATGACAACAGACGCGCTGCCGCCAGCAACCCCGGCGGAACTTGAACGGATTGAACTCCAGATTGAGCAGTGGCTAGAAGAGCAATTGCAACAGAACCCCTGCGTGCAGTCGATTGAGAGAGATACCGATTCGGGGGAGTGTCGGTGGATGATCCGCGTCACTGCCGAAGAGAAAGAGATTTTCTCGATTTGGTTTCACTTGCGTCAACGCACATTGCATGTAGAGACCTATTTGATGCCAGCTCCAGAAGAGAACTTGGCCCAGACCTATGAGTACCTGATGCGCCGAAACCTGAGGTTGAACGGGTTTAGCTTTTCCATTGGCTCAGAGGATGCAGTGTTTCTAGTTGGGCAGATTCCGGTGCAGTGGGTGACCGAAGCCGAACTCGACCGACTCTTTGGATCGGTCTACGCATATGTGGAACAGAGCTTTCGTCCTGCAATGCGCCTTGGGTTTGCATCTCGCTACAAGGACTAGCCGGGGAGTCATCCCCGCTGACAACGCACTGAGACATCCCTAGAGTCCTGCACACGAGGTTCAGGGGTTTGGGGAAGCACCTGAACCTCGCCCTGCTCACTAGGCCTGCCCTGCTCACCTAGGCCCGCCCTGCTCACTAGTCTCAGGTCCATGGATGAACTTGAACTCATTGGCGGCGGATCTATGGGCACCGCACTACTTCACGGGCTGCTCAGCCATGGTCTAGTGCGCGCCGAGCAAGTTTCACTTGTTGAAGTTGATGGGGAGCGTCGCAAGGAACTCGCTTTGCTCTTCCCGGGGGTAACACTTCTGGAGCAGGCAGTCGGAGCCCCGCAGGTGATCGTGGCCACCAAACCAAATCATGTGGTTGAGGCGTTGACCTCGCTGCGCAACCTAGGGGTAAAACGGGTGTTGTCCATTGCCGCAGGGATCAACATTGCAACCCTAGAAGCAGCCATTGGCCCACAAGTTGCAGTGATCCGAGCTATGCCAAACACGCCAGCGTTGGTTGGCGAAGGTGCCGCTGCAATGAGTGGCGGTTCGGCCGCTACCGAGGTCGATCTTGCTTGGGCCGAGTTGATTCTGGATGCGGTCGGCATGGTGGTTCGAGTTCCAGAATCTCAACTCGATGCAGTGACTGCTGTATCTGGCTCTGGTCCGGCGTATGTCTTTCTGATTGCCGAGGCGATGATCGATGGAGGCGTGATCCAAGGTTTGGACCGTGCCACAGCTGATGCACTTGTGCGTCAAACCTTGTTGGGTTCGGCGCGCCTACTGATCGACGGGGACTGGGATCCTGCCGAGTTGCGAGCCCGTGTCGCCTCGCCAGGCGGGACCACCGAGGCAGCATTGAACGTGCTGCAGGCCGGAAAGTTGCAAGCAACTCTCATTGACGCAATCGCTGCAGCCACGAAACGCTCGCAAGAACTAGCCGGCTAAGGCCAAACTCCACGCCAACTCGACGCCAACTAGACGCAGGACAAATTGGGCGGTCTTGGGCGGTGTTGGGTATTGGTGGGGTGAGGTGAGTCGGGGTACGTTGGCGGCGCATGAGTTTGCGATTCGACACGATCTCTTTTCTTTCGGATTATGGCCACACCGACGAATTTGTTGGGGTAGTTCACTCTGTGATCCGACAGATTGCACCCGAAGTTTCTGTGATTGACATCACTCATGAGATCGCCCCGTATGACGTTCGAGCCGGCGGGCTTGCCCTAGGTCGAGCCGCTCAGTACCTAGCCCCAGGGGTAGTCATTGCAGTGGTTGACCCAAGCGTTGGTACTAGTCGCCGCGCTATTGCCGTTGAAGTTGGTGACGGTCAGTCGATCCTGTTGGGCCCCGATAACGGAGTACTAGCCCCGGCGGTTGCCATGGTCGGCGGGGCAACTCGCGCCGTGTGGCTCAATAATTCGGAGTACCACCTAGCGGGAGCGGGCTCCCTCTTTGACGGTCGAGATATCTTTGCGCCGGTAGCTGCTCATCTCTGCAACGGGGTGGCATTAGAAGAACTTGGAGAGTTCATCGAGCCGGCCGGGCTGATTCCTGGAACGCTGCCGATCTCTGAACTCGCCGACGGAGTGCTCACCGCCGAGGTGCTGTGGGTTGACCATTACGGAAACGCCCAACTCAACGCCGACCCAGATGAGGTCGATGCTCTGGGAACCGTGTTTGAGCTGAGGCTTGATTCTGCAGGATCTCTAGCGGCCGGATCTCTAGGGGGAGGGTCTCTTGGCGGTGCTGCACCGACGGTGCGAACAGTGAAGCGAGTAGGTAGCTTTTCTGAACTCACCACCGGAGCGCTTGGATTGGTGATCGATAGCTATGGGGCACTCGCTTTGGTTTGCGATCGAGCCTCTGCTGCAGAGGAGTTGAATCTAGAAACAGGCGATGCACTGCGGCTGAGTCCGCTCGACAGCGCAGCGGAACCTGCCCGTGGCGTGACCACGCCGGTGCAACTCTCGCCATCATTTCGGCCCCAGTCGTGAAGCCGCAGCTATGAGGGAGCAGTCATGAGACGAAACACCACGATCGCAATCGTGATTCTGATGTTGTTTCTAGTGGGAGCTTCGCTTCTGCAGTTAGTGGTACTGGCTCCTAAGTAGGCCTTCTCGCTGCTAAATAGCCCTGCGATAAGTGCATAAGCGCAGCGGTGGGTGGCATTTGGCACACCGGCGGCTACTTTGGTGGCAAGTGAACTTAGCCACGATTTTAGAAAACCACCCCGATGACTCCTGTGCGCTCATTAGCCGTGGCAAACCCACCACCTATGGCTCGCTGCGCGCGCAGGTTGCAAAGTTGCGCGCCGGGCTTGTCTCGCTGGGTCTCAAGCCAGGTGACCGCCTAGCACTGATCTCTGGAAACAACCGATATTTTGTGATCTCGTATCTGGCTGGATTGGGAGCCGGCTTAGTTATTGTGCCGCTCAATCCAACAAATCCGAGCGCCGCGATGCAGCACGAGATTGATCTGGTTGGAGCTCGGGCGGTCATTGTTGGTGCTGCCGGACGGCAGGCGTTTTCAGAGATTGACTCGTCGTTGCTGCCAACAGTTGAGCATGTAGTCGGTGCGGGGTTTGTTCCAGAGAACGGGGTACAACTCGAGGATCTTTCTGGTGTCGATGGTGCACCCGAGGTTGCGATTGTGGATCGATCCCCAGATGATCTTGCAGTTCTGATTTATACCTCGGGTACGGCTGGCTCGCCTCGGCCGGCCATGCTCACTCACGGAAACCTCTACGCCAATATCTGTCAGATCTTGGCGTCTTCTGATGAGGTTCAACACCAAGATGACGTTGTGTTCGGTGTGTTGCCGCTGTTTCATATCTTTGGGTTGAACGTGGTGCTTGGCGTGTCACTAGCAGTGGGGTCTGCAGTACTGCTGATCGAGCGCTTTGATCCCGTTTCTGGTCTGGAGTCAATTCAGAAGCATGGCGTGTCGGTGGTCTCTGGTCCGCCAACTATGTGGTCGGCCTGGGCGGGTATCCCCGGTATCGACGCGGCAATGGTCGCCTCTGTCCGGCTTGCAGTTTCTGGAGCAGCCAAGTTGCCAGTCGAGGTGGCCCAGGCGGTTGAAGCAAAGCTTGGACTGACACTTGAAGAAGGTTACGGGCTGACCGAAGCTTCTCCAGTTGTGACGAGCCCAACCGGAACGGACGCCCCGTTTGGATCGATCGGCGTACCCGTTCCTGGAGTAGAGCTTCGAATTGTGGATGAGAACGATGAGGATGTGCTCGTTGGCGACGCAGGCGAGATTCTGGTGCATGGTCCCAACGTGTTCGCCGGGTACTGGAAAGACCCCGAGGCAACAGAGCGAGTTCTGACCCATGACGGCTGGCTCCGCACCGGTGACGTAGCAGTGGTGGATGATGAGGGTTATTTGTTCTTAGTGGATCGCCTCAAGGATCTGATCATCGTCTCTGGGTTCAACGTGTTTCCGGCAGAAGTTGAAGCGGTTCTGCTTGAGCACCCAGGAATTGATGCCTGCGCAGTGGTTGGCGTGCCTCATCCATATACCGGCGAAGCAGTGAAGGCCTATGTTCAGGCGCGGCCGGGTGTGCCACTCGAAGAGGACGACATAGTTTCGTTCTGCGCCGAGCGACTCTCGAGTTACAAGTGCCCAAACAAGATCTGGTTCGTTGAAGACATCCCGCGCGGGGTGACCGGAAAAATTATTCGCCATCAGTTGAAATAGCTGCTGCATCAGCCTTCGGATCCCACAGCAGCGACTTTGTGAACATGTGAACGAGCGCTGTATCTTGACCTGATGTCGCCCGCACGTCGTCGAGTCATACCCGAGGCGACTATTGCGCGCTTGCCCGTGTACCACCGCTGCTTACTGCAGATGCAGGCCGAGGAGCGCAGTAAAGCCTCTTCAGAACAGCTTGCAGAGATGGCTGGGGTAAATGCGGCCAAGGTTCGTAAGGACCTCTCGTATTTTGGGTCATATGGCACCCGAGGTGTGGGGTACGGGGTTGATCACCTGCTCGTTGAGATCCGCCGTGAGCTCGGCCTTACCCATGATTGGCCCTGCGTCATTGTTGGTGCCGGAAACTTGGGATCGGCTCTTGCGAAATTTGCGGGATTTTCCGATAGGGGATTCTCTGTGGTTGCTGTAGTTGATATCGACCCAGCTCGAGTTGGCGAACAGGTTGGTGAGCTTGTGATCCAACACGAAGAGCGACTCGCCGAACTGGTTCTTGAGCACGCTGTGGTGATTGGGATTATCACGACTCCGCCAGCAGCCGCTCAAGAGGCAGCCGATACGTTGACCCAAGCCGGGGTCCGGTCAATTCTGAACTTTGCCCCAACGGTGCTTGACCTTCCGGCGGATGTGCTGGTTCGTGACGTCGACGTGGCGGTGGAGTTGCAGATTCTGGCATTCCACGAGGAGCGCAGAGCAGCAGCCAAAGCATCAGCTACCGCAGCTGCAAAGCCAGCAACTGCAAAGCCGGCAGCTACAAAGCCGGCAACTGGAAAACAAGTAACTGCAAAACGAGCAACTGCAAGCTGAGCATGGCTGAAACTTCGCAACTGTCAGTGCAGCTCCGGGTGCAAGGTCGCCGCTGCGTCGTAGTCGGCGGTGGTCCGGTGGCGTTGCGTCGCGCCACCTTGTTGCTGCAAGCCGGAGCTGATCTCACTGTTATCGCCCCAGAACTTCACGTGGGTTTTGATGAGCTCGCAGAATTGAATGCTGTGCAGATTGAGCGGCGAGAGTTTCGGCCTGCCGACCTAGTGTCGGCCGAAAAGCAACGAGGTGGCGGGGAACAACCCATGCTCCTTGTCGTTGCTGCCACAGACAACCCCAAGGTGAATGAACGCGTTGGCGAGTTGTGCTCAGCCGCAGGAATTTTAGTGAACCGTGCGGACTTAGCTCAGGCCGGTGATTTGAGTTTTCCTGCGTTGGTCAACTTCGGTGCCGTGACCCTCGCCGTGTCGAACTCGGTTGGCAGCCCGGCATTGTCTCAGTGGGTAGCAGAGCGAGTCGATGCCTCACTTGAGAGCGTGCTCGGACTCACTGCTGAACAGGGCCAGCAGTTCGCTCAACTGATTTCCGAGGTCCGCCAAGAACTCAGAGCCTCTCAGAACCCCAACGACGAAAACTGCAGAGATGTCACATCTAGCGTTCCTGACTGGCGGTCTGCGCTAGATGAGAGCATTCTTGTACTAGTCCGAATGGGCCGCTGTGCCGAAGCGAAGGAGCGCCTGCTGGCGTGTCTGTCCTCGTAGTTGGAGCCAACCACCGAACCGCACCCCTTGACCTGCTTGAGCGGATGGTCATTTCTAGCGAGCGCCTTCCCAAGATGCTCCATGATTTGGCATCTGCCGAAGACGTGGTTGAGGTTGTCATTCTTGCCACCTGTAACCGCACCGAGGTGTATCTGATTGCAGAGCGCTTTCATGCGGCAAACAGCCAAGTGACGGAGTTCTTTGGCGACCTTACTTTTCTGCCGCCCGATACGTTCACCGAAAACCTGTATGTGCATCATGATGAACAAGCCATTCAACACTTGTTCGAGGTGTCGGCCGGCTTAGATTCGGCAGTCCCTGGTGAGCATGAGATCCTTGGTCAGGTTCGCATTGCTTGGGATGTTGCTCGTCAAGAGGGCACTGCACGCCGCTCAATGAACCTGTTGTTCCGCCATGCGCTCGAGGTTGGCAAGCGTGCTCGCACCGAGACTCGCATTGCACATCACGTCACCTCGGTTTCTCAGGCTGCAGTGATTATGGCGGGTGAGCGTTTTGCAGCGGACCTTGACTCCGTAGCGCCCTCCGCTGCGTTCGGGGTGAACTTCTCTGACACACAAGGAGCACGTTGTGCGGGAACTCGCGCCGCCGCTGGGCTAGCCGGCAAGCGGGCGCTGGTCTTGGGTGCCGGACCAATGGCACGCGGCATGGCTTCGTTCCTTGCTGATGCCGATGTTGCAGAACTCGTGATTGCGAACCGTTCCGAGGATCGCGCAGTCAACCTTGCCGGTTCCTTGCTAGACAAGTCTGAAGTTGCGTCCATTCGTGGTGTTGGCCTTGAGTCCCTCGCTGCAGAGATCTCGCAAGCCGACGTGTTGTTGAGCGCTACTGGAGCACCTACTTCGCTTGTAACGACAGAGATGATGCAGCAGGTGCTGGTGAACCGATCCTCACCACTGCTGATCGTCGATGTGGGAGTGCCTCGAGACATCGATCCGTCGATCGGTCGACTCGCTGGAGTGGAGCTGCTCGATATGCAAGATGTTTCTGCACTCACCGAGGCAAATCTTGCTGCCCGTCATGCAGAAGCTGCCGCAGTGCGAGAGATTGTGGAAGAAGAGGCCGTACGCTTTGCAGCAGTGGCCTCTGCCCGAGAGGTTGATCCACTTATCACCTCGCTTCGCGAGCAGATCGAGAAGATGAGGCAGTCAGAACTCGAACGGTTTGGGTCTCGCCTAGAGGGTCTGAGCGCCGAGCAACTCGGGGCGGTCGAGGCACTCAGTCGTGCACTCGTTGCAAAGATGTTGCACTCGCCCACCGTGAGGCTCAAAGAGTCCTCGGGGTCAGCCCGCGGTGAGCGCCTCGCCGAGTCGATCAGCGACTTGTTTGATCTGAGCTGATCGCGAGCGATGCAATCTGTTCAGGTGCTTCGCATCGCTACCCGCGCCTCGGCTTTGGCAATGTGGCAAGCCAACCACGTTGCAGACCTGCTGCGCTCTGCTCATAGCGGGCTAGAGATCGAGGTCATTGCGCTGAGCACAGAGGGGGATCGTCGCCTAGATGTTCCCCTGTCCGAGATCGGGGGCAAGGGAATCTTCGCCACCGAGGTACAAGCTGCTGTCCTTGATGGTCGCGCAGACCTTGCAGTGCATTCCGCCAAGGACCTTCCGGCAGTAACGGCAACCGAATTATGCCTAGCAGCAGTGCCTGCTCGCGGAGATGTTCGCGATGCGCTTGTTGGCAAGACCCTCGCAGAGCTTCAAGAAGGCGCAGTAGTGGCAACTGGGTCTGCCCGGCGCCGGGTGTTACTTGCAGAACTACGCCCTGACCTTCGGTTCGAGGAACTTCGCGGCAACATGGCAACTCGCTTAGAGAAGGCCGCGCAGTTTGATGCAATTGTGGTGGCTGCGGTTGCCTTTGAGCGCCTGGGTTTTGGGCAGCACCTGAGCGAGGTGTTCGAGCCAGATTCCTTTGTTCCACAAGTAGGCCAGGGGGCATTGGCAATTGAGTGCCGAGCCGAAGATGCTCAAACCGCTCGGATGCTCGCTGCCATTGAGCATGGTCCAAGCCGGAGATGTGTAGAGGCAGAGCGGTCATTTTTGGCCGAGCTAGGGGGAGATTGCAGTTTGCCAGCGGGTGCGTACGCTCAGGCCCCACCGGGTGAACAGATCACGCTGCGTGCAGTGCTCGCAAGTGAGGTTGGCGGACACGTGCTGCATGGGTCAGCAACGGGAACTGACCCAAACCTGCTCGGCCGCTCGCTTGCAGCATCGCTGCGCGAACAACTCAACCCCTAGGCTAACGATCAATGACTGTGTATCTCGTGGGTGCCGGACCGGGTGACCCAGGCTTGCTTACTGTCCGGGCGGCGGAACTACTCGCAGTTGCTGATGTGGTGATCTATGACCGACTCTCGGCACCCGGCTTGTTGGATCTTGCACCACTGTCTGCCGAGCGCATTGCAGTAGGCAAGATTCCGCGTGGGCCTTCGGTGCCCCAAGAAGAGATCAACGCACTGCTCGTTGATCGCGGTAGCGCTGGGTTGAATGTGGTGCGACTCAAAGGGGGAGATCCCTTTGTGTTCGCTCGTGGCGCCGAAGAAGCACAAGCCTTGGCCGATGCTGGAATCCCGTACGAAGTAGTTCCTGGGATTAGCTCTGCGATTGCAGCCCCTGCGTACGCGGGGATTCCCGTCACGCTCAGGTACTCCTCAACAAGCTTCACCGTGGTGACTGGTCATGAGGATCCATCAAAGTCTCAGACAGAGGTGAACTGGGAGGCCATTGCCCAGGTTGGTGGAACCATCGTGATTCTGATGGGCGTGTCTCACCTTCAGCAGATTGCGCAGCGTCTGATTGCTGGTGGCCTTTCGGCAGACACGCCGGCGGCTGCGGTGCGATGGGGCACGCGTTCAGATCAAAGCGTGATTCGGTCCACTCTTTCTGATCTGCATCAGCAGCCTGTTCAGGCCCCGTGCACGATCGTGGTTGGAGAGGTCGCTGCACAAGACCTGAACTGGTTCAGCAAGCGACCGTTGTTTGGCCAGCAAGTAGTAGTTACCCGGTCTGCCGAACAAGCCGGTCAGCTCAGCAGACAGCTTCGCGAAGCGGGTGCTGAAGTGATTGAGGTGCCGACCATCGAGATTCAAGAACCCGATGATGGCGGCTTAGCGTTGCGAGATGCCGTAGCAAGAGTGAGCGAGTTTGACTGGGTTATTTTGACGTCGGCCAATGCTGCGCACAGATTCGCAGCCGAGCTACGCGACGGCAGAGATCTTGCAGGAGTCCGACTTGCAGCGATTGGGCCGGGAACTGCATCTGCGTTGGCCGAGTATCACTTGCAGGTGGATCTCATGCCTGAAGCGTTCGTGGCCGAGTCACTCCTAGATATTTTCCCGTCTCCCGCCGAGCTGGATGCGGGCGGCCGCGCCGGCACGCGGGGAGCAGTACTCATCCCTCGGGCTGAGGTTGCACGAGAGCTTCTACCGACTGAGTTACGACAGCGTGGGTGGAAGGTAGAGGTAGTGACGGCATATCGAACGGCGCCAGCGAGGATCTCTCAAGAGATGCGGGATCGTATTTCGCAGGCTCAGATCATTACCTTTGCCTCGGCCTCGGCAGTCAACAATTTTCTGGCCGCGTTCAACAGCGAGCAGGTTCCCGCTGCCGTCATCGCAATAGGACCTATTACGGCGCAGGCTGTGCGTGATGCTGGCTTGGAACTCTCAGCACAAGCAACTCAACACAGCATGCTCGGCCTCACCAAGGCCGTCTGTGAGTTTGTGGCCGGCAGCTCTTCCTGAGCTTCGCCCCATGTGGGCGCAATTCTTCTCGCAGACCCCCTGTCCTAGGATCACACCGTGGCCTTTCCTCAACATCGACTCCGCCGACTTCGACGCACCCCTGCTCTTCGCCGCCTAGTTGCCGAAACCCGCTTGGGGGTCGATGACCTTGTCGCCCCGCTCTTTGTGCGTGAGGGCCTTGAGAGCGCCGTGGCGATTGCTTCACTTCCTGGAGTGGTTCAACACAGCCGGGCCTCGCTGCGTGCAGAGGTAGGCGAACTCATCTCACTTGGGATCAACGCAGTAATTCTGTTTGGTATCCCCGAATCCAAAGATGCACAAGGAACCGGTGCTTCAGATATTGATGGGATTGTCCAAGTTGCGCTTCGAGAGTTGCGCGATGAGTTTGGCGATCAGATCGTCCTGATGGCAGACCTTTGTTTGGACGAGTACACCGACCACGGGCATTGCGGTTTGCTGACCCCTGCAGGGTTGGTAGACAACGATGCAACACTGCAGCGCTACAGCGAGGTGGCAGTTGCGCAGGCTCAGGCAGGTGTCGACATTTGTGCGCCTTCAGGAATGATGGATGGCCAAGTCATGGCGATTCGCGATGCGCTCGATGCGACCGGGTCTGAGCAAGTTTCGATTTTGGCCTACTCGGCCAAATACGCCTCGGGCTTGTACGGTCCGTTTCGTGACGCAGTTGATGTCGAGATTGCCGATGGCGGTGACCGCAAGGCGTATCAGCAAGACTTCCATAATCTGCGTGAGTCCCTTGAAGAGATTCGCGCCGATATCGACGAAGGCGCAGACATGGTGATGGTGAAGCCAGCGCTGACGTACTTAGACGTGTTGGCCCGCGCAAGATTTGAGTTCGATGTTCCACTTGCCGCCTATCACGTTTCTGGTGAATACGCGATGATCCATGCGGCTGCCGAGCGCGGTTGGATTGACGGAGAGCTTGTCGCTCTTGAGCAGATCACTGCCATTAAGCGAGCCGGCGCAGACTTCATCCTGACGTACTTTGCACGAACCCTTGCAGAGAGTTTCCAGTGAGCACACCCAACTCACGACCACATCCAACGGCAGTAGTCACCAACGCAGGGCTCTTTCAGCGCGGTTTGGCAAGAATCCCCGGTGGAGTGAACTCGCCTGTGCGGGCATTTCGCTCGGTGGGAGGCACCCCATACTTTGTAGCTGAGGGCCAAGGGGCCTATGTCACTGATGTTGAGGGCAACCGATTCATTGATTATGTGCAGAGTTATGGCGCTTCGATCCTTGGCCACGCCAACCCCGTTGTGGTTGCTGCGATACAGCGGGCTGCTGCACTCGGAACCACTTTTGGTGCCCCAACTCCCGGCGAAATTCTGCTGGCCGAAGAACTCTGCGCTCGTGTGCCTGCCATGGAGCAGGTTCGCCTAGTGAGTTCTGGTACTGAAGCCACGATGTCTGCGGTCCGATTAGCTCGAGGCGCAACGGGGCGAAACAAGATTCTGAAGTTTGAGGGCAACTATCACGGTCACTCGGATGCCCTTCTTGCTGCTGCCGGGTCGGGGCTAGCAGAAGGTGCTCTTGATGAAGGAGTCACTCCAGACTCTGCTGGCGTTCCGCCGGCGGCTGTGGCCGACACCATTGTGGCGCCTTACAACGTTGTGCCAGTGCTTGATACGTCTGTTGCAGTGGTCATCGTCGAGGCAATTTCGGCAAACATGGGGCTGGTTCTACCCCAGCCTGACTTCTTGCAGGGCCTCCGCGACGAGTGCGACCGGGTAGGTGCACTGCTGTTATTCGATGAGGTCATCACTGGGTTTCGAGTAGCAGTTGGAGGTGCCACCGAGTGGTCTGGAGTGACCCCCGATATTTGGTGTTTCGGCAAGATCATCGGCGGTGGCTTGCCAGTAGGTGCCTTTGGCAGTTCCGCTGCTGTGATGTCTGAACTAGCGCCGCTCGGGCCTGTGTATCAAGCCGGAACCTTGTCTGGCAACCCGCTCGCAACGGCTGCGGGCCTTGCAGTTCTTCAGCAATTAGACGCAGATGCCTACCAACAACTGTCTGACTCAGCCGAACAGTTAGCGATGGGTTTACGCTCAGCATTTGCCTCGGCCGGGGTAGAGGCGGTGGTTCCCAAGGTAGGTCCGTTGGTGGGGCTCTTCTTTGGTAACAGCGAGGTGTTCGGAGATTCTCAGCCAACAGATTTTTCTTCGGCAGCGGCATCCGTTGTGCTCGGCCGCTATCCCGCTTTCTTCCAAGCAATGTTGGCTCGAGGAATTGCCTTTGCTCCTGGTCCGTACGAGGTGA
>CAEZYU010000059.1_pt1 | contig 15097 bp, 14 predicted proteins | sample 7265681 | NCBI WGS metagenome assembly CAEZYU01 (sample SAMEA6813940, study PRJEB35770) | freshwater metagenome | biome: Freshwater; feature: Freshwater reservoir; material: water | place: Czech Republic | collected 2017-04-14 | depth 30m m | reverse complement strand
TTCTGCAAGCGCTGTTGGTTCTGCAAGCGCTGTTGGTTCTGCAAGCGCTGTTGGTTCTGCAAGCGCTGTTGGTTCTGCAAGCGCTGTTGATTCTGCAAGCACTGTTGGTTCAGTGAGCGACATCCGAGCCTCGATGCTGTCCCAAAGGGCTGAGGGCGGCGCAGTGATCTCAAAATCTGACTCAGTCAGGCTGGCCCCGAGCGCCAGAATGTCTGCAAATGTGGCTTCGTCAATATCGTTGATCTCTTCAGGCATCTTGGTACCCCTCAAGTTGGCGTCGGAGTCGTTCAAGGCTGCGGCGAATATCGCTCTTAACGGTACCGAGCGGAACATTGCATCGCTCAGCAATTTGTGCATGGGTCAGGTCTTCAAAAAACTTGAGCTTGACCATTTCTTGTGCTCGAAGAGGGAGTTGGGTGATGGCTTCTGCAAGAAGCATGCGTTCCCCGGTGAGTGAGATCGCAGCGTTCTCGGTTGCTTCACCAAGATGGCCTCGGAGATCTCCTTCGGCAGATCCCATGCTGTGTGAGCTTGCGGCTTCTCCCGATCCAGTCATGTCGATACTGACTGGCTTGCGGCCATCGGATCGCAGAATATCGATGACTTTGAATCGGGCAATACCCATCAGCCACGCGGGAAGGCTGCCTGCCTCTGGCCGGTAGCGGGCTCGGGATTTCCAAGCGGCGAGGAATACCTCTTGGGTTGCGTCAGCAGCACGAACTGCACCGAGCGACCGTGTGCAGAAAGAAAAAACTAGCGACCCGTGGCGATTGTAAATTTCTTTCAGGGCGCTCTCTTCGCCGTTGATAAAGGCGGCGATGCAAGGATCTTCAAGATTGAGTGAGAGTTCGACTGGCCGATCAAGCAATGCCTCCATGTCAGGTAGTTCGTCACCTGTGCCCTGATTGGATGCAGCATTGTTGTCTACCGAGTCTTCGCGCTCGTTTAGCGTCATCAGTCGGCGCCAACTTTCGGGTGCATTTAATTAGTCTCGCAATGATCAGCGCAGCGCGCCACTGCTCAGGTTATTTGGGGCGAAGTAGTCACTGAAGACCCTGATGTATCGGGATCATCCAGTCTGCGAATTGTGCGCATTGCACCGGTATCGCCTAGCACTGCCATTGCCATTGCGGCTAGCGCAACGCCTACAAGAAGTCCGCCAGGACCACGCAGGCTAAACCCGATCATGGCAGCCAGCATTGTTGGAAAAATGCCGACCGGTGCGGTGGCAGCATCGACCTTTCGTTGCACGGTATAGGCCATCAACATTTGCAAAATGAATGCGCCAACGAGAACTGCTATCGCCTGTTTTGGTCCGTTCAGTAACGCCAAGAGAGCTACGGGAAGCGCCCCTGCAAAGATGCCCACGTAGGGGACAAACGCAAGCAGCGCCGCAATCACTGCGAGTAGCCCAGGTAAGTCGATTCCAAGCCAGGTGCTGACAGTGAAACTGATTCCGAGCATGGCCAAACTCTGCAATGCCATGAAACCCATATATCTGGCGCTACTTGAGTACGCGAGTGTTAAGACCCATCGAAGCGGTTCTCGCTTGGACTCGGGTGCGAGTTCGATTGCTCCATTGACCATCGTGGGGCCCGTGAAAATGATCATCACGGTCAGGATCCAGACCACAAACACTGCAGAGGCACCCTCTCCTACCCGCGAGGCGATACCGCGAAGGTCTGCATTACGAAAGCGCACTTGATTGGTGATCTGATCGGCAAACCTCTCAATGTCATCCGCAATCTGGAGCTTCTTGAGGAGGCTTCCGATTCCTTCGGTCCGCTCTAGGTCTCGGACTGCAGCCGGCACGCTGTTTTGAAACTTTGCCGACTCTGCCTGGAGTTCTTTCAGGCCAATGGCGGCCAGTGCCGAGACCGAGAGGGCTAAGAGCGCCGTGATGAGAAGGATTGCTGCGACATTCGACATGTGTTTGTGCAGCTTCTGAACTACGGGCCAACTCAGCGCCGCAAACACGCAGGCTTCGAAAAACCAGACCAGCGTGGTAGACGCTCGCATTGCAACGGTGACGACAAGGAGATAAGCGCCGACGATGGCAACGGATCGCAGAATGGAGCGAGGTGAGATGTGCAGAGAGGTATGGGGCATTGGGCTGTTCTCCGTCTGGGCGTAGTTCCCACACTTGCTGAAGTGCAGATTCTAAGGTTGCTGCATGTCGACCGAGCGTGACCCTCAGCATGCCGGTGCTGCGCCAGTCGACACCAAGTCGGCGACGCCCCCTCGGCTGACGGTGGATATTGCCGATCAGAGTGTGTTGGTTCTGCTGTTCTCGCTGACCGTGCTTGGAATTATCTGGGCCACCGTTCGTGCGGCTTCAGGGGCCGTGACCCTGATTGTTGTTGCCTTGTTTGTGGCCATGGCCCTGGACCCCGTGGTGAATGCAGTGCAGCAGCGCGCCAAGTTAGGAAGGGCGCCCTCCGTCATTGTGGTGTTGTTCTTTAACTTGGTTCTGGTGGTGGCATTTATTGCAATTGCAGGCCCGCAGCTTGTTCAAGAGTCTTCAAACTTGCAGCGCCAACTGCCAAAGACAGTGGCATCACTTGGTGATTTGCCTCTGATTGGCAGCTCCATTCAGTCTGCTGACTTGCCCGGCAAACTCACCCAGGCGCTTGATTCGTTTTCGGCTAGGTCAGGAGCGGGTGGCGGGTTGCAAGTGGGCGGACTTGTGAAATCGGTGTCATTCGGACTTGGTGCTGTGGTGCTCGCACTGTTCTTGATGGCCGGAGCGATGCTCGAGGGTCCGCGACTAGTTCGAAGTATCCGTTCAGCGCTTCCGCCCGGTCACAGAGAATCTGCAGACGGAATCGGAAGAGTCGTCTACCAAGTACTCGCGAAGTATTTTGCGGGCAGCTTGCTCGTTGCGGTGCTGAACGGCATTTGGACCGCAAGTGCTGCGCTCATCGCAGGCGTGCCTCTCAGTCCGCTTCTTGGTGTGTGGTCCGCGGTGACCTCGCTCATCCCGCAAATCGGTGGCCTCTTGGGGTTCAGCTTGGTCTTTGCAGTGAGTCTCACAGCTGGTGTGGGTCCTGCGATCTTTATGACGGTTGCATTCTTGATATTTATGCTCTTTACCAATCACGTACTAGTGCCGCTGGTGGTTGGCAAGGCAGTGAGCTTGTCGCCACCGGTAACAATGTTGGCAGCAATTGGCGGGTTCTCGGTGGGCGGGATTGTTGGAGCACTCTTCGCTGTTCCCACGTTTGGAGCCATCAAAGCAGTAGCGATCTATCTGCGCGGTGGCGATGCCCATGTAGAGGCTGAGGAGTCCGAGGCTCAGCACCCAAGCTTGATGTCCCGCCTGCGGGAGCGGTTCGCAACGAGCACTCCCTAACCCGCTCCATGATGTGTCCTGCTGAGGGGCCATTGCAGCGGCAGGCCGAGCCTGAGCGCAGGCGGGGGCTTCGTAGAAGGTGGGGGAGCGCGGGACTAGGGTTTGCTGGATGGATATTGAGAATCTGTTCTCTGTACAGGGCAAGGTGGCTGTTGTAACCGGTGGGTCCCGTGGGATTGGCCGCATGATTGCCGAGGGTCTTGTGCGCTCGGGGGCCACGGTCTACATCTCTTCTCGCAAGGCAACCGTTTGCGAACAAGTTGCCGAGGAGCTCTCGGAGTTCGGCACTTGTACTGCTCTACCCGCAGACTTGTCGACGGAACGAGGGGTTCAAGAACTCGCTCAAGCAGTTGCTGAACGTGAAGAGCAGCTAGATATTTTGGTCAATAATGCTGGTGCAACCTGGGGTGCACCGTTGCTTGAGTATCCGGATGAGGCTTGGGACAAGGTTCTCGCAACGAACCTCAAGGCAGTCTTTTCGTTGACCACCGAACTCATGCCGCTTCTCAAGAAGTCGGCGCAAAGTCATGACCCCGCACGGGTCATCAACATCGGCTCCGTTGATGGTATTCGTGTTCCGGAAACAGAGAACTATGCGTACTCGGCAAGTAAAGCAGCGGTTCACATGCTCACTCGCCAACTAGCGCATCGCTTGGCAAGTTCGCATATCACGGTGAACGCAATTGCCCCAGGGCCGTTTCCCTCAAAGATGATGGCCTTTATTCTTGATGCTGATGGCGGCGAGGAAATGGTGTCTTCGGGGGTTCCGCTTGGCCGTATTGGCACTCCGGAAGACGTTGCGGGAACGGTTTTGTTTTTGTCTTCGCGTGCTGGGAGCTACCTGACCGGATCAATCATTGCTGTAGATGGTGGAATCTCTACTCATGGCTAGCCGGTAGCGCTCCTAGCGAGCCGAGTTCACATCCACGGGTCATCGGCAAGGCCGAGTTCGGGCCATGGCCCCGCCGCTATGGGCTGGCAGTTACCCCATCCAACTCCGTCGCCCACTGGGTCGGTGACTCGCACGGCTGTGTCGCGGATCTGATGCAGCCGCCGAGCCGTCTCTGGCGACCGGCAGTCCTCGATGCGCTCCCCATCAAGGTGGAAGTCGCCTCTCCACTCACCGTGATGGTGGCCATCTAATCCAAAGTAAAGACCTGCACCAAGCTGAATTCCAGTATCGCCAAGAACCTCAATCTGAATTGGCCGCTGGCTGCCGTCTTGCATGGTTCCCGTGACTCTGCCACCGAGCAAGCGACGGTTCTCTGGATCAAATCGCAGCTCAGGGTGAAGGTCAAGAATTGGTTCCACGCTGCCGTCGATGTGCTCAACCCCCGCAGTTACGGTCTTTTGAACAAACCCGGGCATCTGCACCAACGTGAAGTGCAGGTGCAGCGCGTAGCGCGAGCCGTCGGGGCGCTCCATAAGCGCCGGGCACCAGATCATCATGAACCCAACTCCTGCGGGGAATGCGTTCGAATCGCCGCGGTCAACAGCAGGCGGGCCAACGTCGTAGCGAACTCCCCAAGAATGGTCTCGGGTGCACACCCAAGACTCCGGGGTGACCTCGGTGCGTTCGCCGTCACGCTCAATCCACCCTGAGGCAACCCCGGTTTGGTGATAGCGAACAAGGTCTGCAGAGACCCGAAACTGATCGCGCATATGGGTGCGCTCCTCGAGCTGTGGCGGCACAACACCATCAAAGAGAATCTCGAATGAGATTGGCTGTATCTCGTTTGCTTGGAGTGAGAACCGAACTTGTTGAAGCGGCTCAATCACCTCGTAGCTGATTGGACCAACAGCAGTTGTCTCAGCATCGGACGACAAGTTGCGGCTGCCGCGCACCGTCGTTTGTTCGGCTCCACGACTGACTGCGGCGTATGCATCTAGAACGTTTCTGTTGGGGTAACGCCCAAGGCCAAAACCAATTTGTAGGCTTCCATCGCGGGCCATTGCCATAGCGCAGACCTTCTCTGTCCACGCAGGATCGCTGGTCCCGACGACGGCAAAAGTGTCTGCAATCTGATGGTTAAATCCCTCATCTGCAATCCCAAGTGGTCCGATTGGATTATTTGCCATGTCGTTGATTCTCCTAGCTCAGACTGCTGGTGGTGAGCCTAGTTCTGCAGGGCCAACCGATGGCCGGGTCGCAGGTGTTGTTGAAACCTGCTGGCATAGAGCAATGACTAGCCCGATAGAGCCACCTTCACATCCCCTCAGCGCAACCGAAGGTACGACCCAACCAACTGAAGGTGCGACCCCGGCGACTGTCTCGGCCGAGGATCGAGCGGCTGCGACTGAGCTACTCGCTCGCTATGGCGAAGCTATCGATGCGGGTGATTTTGAGGGCCTAGCCGAGTTGCTCTCTGATGCTGAACTGCTTGATGAGTCTGGCAATCGCATTGCTCAGGGCAAGGCAGAAATCCTCGCTCTGTACTCGGCAATGACGCTGAGGCACGCTGATGGAACGCCGCTTACTGCTCACGTGATTACCACCGTGATTGTCGAGTCTGCTGGTACAGACACCTTGCAGATGCGGTCCCGCTTCACCGTGTTCCAAGCAACTGATTCGCTACCGCTTCAAGCTGTGGTTGTGGGCAGGTATAGAGATACCCTGACCCGCCTGCAAGGTGAATGGAGATTCACTCAACGGGTCATGATGCCGCAAGCCTGGGGCGATGTGAGCGAGCACCTGAGCTTCGATCCCCGTTAGCTTTCGCAGCTAATGCAGAATCTCGGCCAGTTCGCGGGTGTCTGCACGGTAGGGACCTTGAGGATCCTCGGGATCGCACAGGGTGGTTGCATCTAGGTACACCCGAGGCGTGCGATACAGGTATGCAATGGCAAACGCGTGATTTGGGGTGACGTAGCGATCGTTCTCGTTCTCTTCAAGCCAGGTGCGCAGCCGCGGAGCATGCTTTGCGCTCATGTTGGGGAACAGGTGATGCTCAACATGGTGGCTGAAGTTGAAATGCATGCGATCAATGATCGGAAGCGTGGTCACGCTCATGGAGTTTTCTATCGGGTCGTTCGACTTGGTCATCGGACGCATGAAGTGATTCGTTGCGATGTATCCCATCACCAAAGCGTTGGTCACCATGACTGGAATGGCAACTACGAACAGTGCATAGAAGGGTCCGGCCAAGATTCCTACGGTCACCCACAGAGCTAAGCAAACTGCGCTATCGATGATTGCCCGCCGGCGATTGAAACGAGCAAAGGTGCGCATGTACTTCGTTTGGATCCACAGCACGACTTGGCCGTGGAAGGTAAACCAGTAGCTAAAGAAGAACGCACTCGACCAGTGGCGAGACCCAGGTGCAAGGCGAGCCACAAAGCGGGTGGAAGGGGCTTTTTCGAATCGGGAAACGGTGCCAAAGCTGTCGGGGTCAGAGTTGCCCATATTGGTCTTGCCGTGATGGATCTGGTTGTGCCACACCCTCCACAGCGACGGGGAAACAAGCATGGGTCCAAACCCAAGGTAACCAAGGAAGTACTGCAGTCCCTTCGATTTGACCACCGCACCATGCAGTACCTCATGAGCCAGGAAACCCATTGAGGCAAAGCACTGACCCATCACTAGTCCGAGTAGCACGCAGAAATACCAAGGCGGCCGAACAACGATGATGGTGGTTCCAGCAGCCACTGCAGTTGCAACGAGCGGGATAAACCAAAGCGCTCGCTGCGGCTGGCGCTCAAAGGTGTCGGCAGGCAAATCTGCTTTGATCTGCTTGCGAGTTTCTTCGGTGGTGGGGGGAGTCATGGAGTCAGTCATGGCGTTCCTCTTGGGTTAGGTGTGTGCGTGGCTTGGTCGGGTTGGCGAGTTCTGAGGTTGCGAAAGGTTGCTTACGTTGGCAAAGCTTACTGCAACGTAACCTACCGTACCGTAACCTACGCCATCGTAGTAGGATTCTTGCTATGGCAGAAGGCACACGTACCCGGCTCTCTGCCGGTGAGCGAAGAAATCAACTCGTTGAAGTTGGCCGGCAGGTGTTTGCAGAGAAGGGCTATGAGGCAACTTCAGTAGAAGAGATAGCCGAGCGCGCCAAGATCTCAAAGCCGATCATCTACGAGCACTTCGGCGGCAAAGAAGGCCTCTATGCCGTCATTGTGGATCGAGAGATGGACTACGTGATCCAGCAAATCTCCGAGGCCATCTCTACTGGTCCGCCTCGGGAGCGTATCGAGGGCGCAGCGCTTGCTTTCATGAGATACGTCGAGGAGCGACCAGACGGATTCGCTGTGTTGTCTCGTGATTCGCCGACTCAGAGCGGGCTAGCGAACTTGTTGGCCGAGGTAGGTTTTCGAGTCGGCAACGTCTTCACCGAGGAGTTCAAGCGTGCAGGTTATGACCCCAAGGCTGCGCCCATCTATGCGCAGAGCCTGATCGGCATTGTTACCTTCGTCGGACAATGGTGGGTTGATAACCCAAAGATGTCTGCCGAGGAAGTGGCCGCACATATCTCGGCGCTGTCATGGATGGGGCTGCGGCACCTCCCAAAGAAGCCCCAGAAAGCACTACAGCAGCAAGCAGTGCGGTCGAAGTCGAAGTGAGAGCCTTGTTGCTATGAGCCAAGCTGAAGAAAATGTCGAGATCAACACCGTGCGCAACTTGGCCGTACGAGTAACAAAAGACGCCGCCCGGCAGATTCGCGGCGGTCATCCCTGGGTGTTTAACAACTCAATCACCTCGATCAAGCCAAGCGGTCAAGCCGGTGACCTTGCCGTGATCTTCGATGAGCACCGTGATTTCATGGCGATAGGCCTGTATGACCCAGACTCTGCAATCAGCATCAAGGTCCTGCATCAGGGAAAGCCCGTGCAGATTGATGGTGCCTTTTGGACTCAGCGTCTGATCGCCGCTCGCGAGCTTCGCATCGGCGCCTTCGACCCGACCCATACAACGGGGTATCGCTGCGTGCACGGCGAGAATGATTCGCTTCCCGGTTTGGTGCTTGACCGCTACGCCGATACGTACGTTCTGAAGCTCTATAGCGCTGCATGGTTCCCCCATTTAGAGCAGATTCTCGACAGCATCGCCGAGGTGTTCACACCCCAGGCCGTAGTACTGAGGTTGGCTCGCGGGTTGCAGAACCCGGCGCAGCAATTCTCGTTTCGTGGCGCCGCGCTGAAAGATGGCAGAGCGCTCCTTGGTGATGCGCCCACAGAAGCGGTGGCGTTTATAGAGAACGACCTGCGATTTGAAGCCGACGTGGTGAACGGTCAAAAAACGGGATTCTTTTTGGATCAACGCGATAACCGCGCTCGGGTCCGTTCGCTGGCGCAGGGTGCTCGGGTGCTCGACGTCTACTCCTGCACCGGTGGGTTTTCTGTGAACGCAGCCGCTGGTGCTGCAGCACTTGTGCACAGCGTCGACATCAGCGCCGCGGCGATTGATTCCGCAAAGCGAAATATGGCCCGCAACGGTGGTCGCGCAGCAGTGCGAGCTTGCACTCATCAGGTGTCGGTCGGTGATGCAATGACCGTGATGACTCAGATGATTCAGGCAGGGCGAATCTTCGACATCGTGATTGTGGACCCGCCCTCGTTTGCCTCTCGGCAAGACCAAATTGAAGGCGCTCTGCGCGCCTACGGAAGGCTGACGGAGCTAGCTGTCAGGCTGCTCAACCCCGGGGGCATGTTGGTGCAGGCATCCTGCTCGGCCCGCGTTACTTCGGAGCAGTTCATAGAGACGGTTGGGGATGCCGCGTACCGATCAGGGGTGCAACTCGACGGAATCAGTCATACCACTCATGCAATCGATCACCCCGATACCTTCCCCCAGGGTGCCTACCTGAAAGCGATCTTTGCTCGCGTGGTGCCGTTACGCTGACTCGGGTTGTTCGACCCGGCCATCGGTCTACTCGGGTTGTTCGACCCGGCCATCGGTCTACTCGGGTTGTTCGACCCGGCCATCGGTATGGCGAGCGAAGCGCTTTGGTTCTTCGCCGTGAACCGGTCCATCCAAGGGCCAGGGCCAACCACCAAACTCGGTTCGGCGGTAATCCGCAAAGGCCTGCTCGAGCTCGGCCCGCGTATTCATCACAAAGGGACCGTGCTGCGCGACGGGTTCGCCAATTGGTCTGCCCTGCAACAACAAGAGCTCGACTGCCTCCGTGCCGGCTACGAGTTGGATCTCGCAATCGGCAGCAATAGCCAGGCCGGTTTCAGCGGGGTACTCCTCGCCGGCAACTGCCAAGGTGGATCCCTCGAAGAAATACAAAATGCGCGCCGTGTCGGGTCCGAGTGCTGCTGGCAAAGTCCACTCGGCGCCAGCTTGCATTCGAATCGACCAGATCGCCACATCTGAGTCGGCACGCGCAGCCCATGAGCTCGGTGGCGGCGCGGGCGGTGAGCTCGTCATGTTTGGGAGTTCCCCTGCAATGACTGTGACCTCGGTGCTGCGCTGCTGATCATCGGTGAACTGCACCCGCGGAATCTGGTGATTCCACAACATGGTGAAATGCGGCTCCACCAACTTGTCTTCGGCAGGCAGATTGAGCCAGATCTGAAAGAGTTCGGCTGGATTGGGGCTGCTCGAACTCAGCAGCGGAAACATCTCCGAGTGCACAATCCCGTTTCCGGCCGTAAGCCACTGCACATCACCAGCGCCAAACCTTGCAGCCGCTCCTAAGGAGTCGGAGTGGTCAATCAGGCCAGTCCGCACGAAGGTAACGGTTTCGAACCCGCGATGTGGATGCTGCGGAAACCCGGGCACCTCCGAGCCGTGGTACATGCTCCAACCGTCTTTGCCTGCAAAGTCGGATCCCATCTGCCGGCCCTCAAGCGAAGCCGCCGGGCCGAACTGCTCGTTTCCCTCTGGGTAAGCATCTTTGTGATGCGCGCAGAACAAGAATGGGTCGATAGTTGGCCACTGTGGGCCAAGTGAAACCGTTTGCAGAACAGGGTGCTGAGGCATCTGAGGGCAGTCCCTTCGAAGCTAGTAATCAGATCAATGGCGGAAGCGATTGCTGGGTGTCCATCATGTCGGCCATGACGACCTTGATGAACTCATCAGCCTCATCGGTGATTCCACCGCTGACTCCTCCGTAGATCGCAGCGCTTCCCGCTGGTTCGTCCTTGCGCTCAATTCCGTACTGCACTGCCTCGTCAAGGTCAGCAGCAAACTTCTCGGCAAGGCCCGGCTGGGTTTGCGGCCCCGTCACTGCCATATGAATCGAGTTGGGGTATTGCTGCCCGTTGAACCGCCAGCCTCGCAGACGCATGAAGTCATTGACGTGATAAATGTCGAACAGGTCGGAGGTAAAGGCGAAGCAGAAGGTGGGCTCGCCAATGATGCGCAACTCGGGATGCGAGTTGACTGCGGCCTTCATCTTGTCTGCAGTAGAAAAAATTGCTTTGGCATGAGAGAGGTAGCCATCTTTGCCGTAGGCAACCATTGATGCCCAAGTGGCAGCGAGCAGGCCAAGCGAGCGTGAGCCGTCCATGCCTGGCGAGCAGTACTTTCCGCCTGTCCAGTCGGTCAGATAGAAGTACTGCGAGTTGCGCAGAGCCTTGTCTCGAACGGCCAGTACGGATGACCCCTTGAGGCCGTAGCCGTACTTATGGGTATCGGCACTGATGCTGGTCACGCCTGGTACTCGGAAGTCGAACAGCGGGATCTTGTAGCCGAGTTCTTGGCCCCACGGCAGGATGAAACCGCCAAGGCAGCCATCCACATGCAGGCCAGTTCCACGGCTCAATGCAAGAGTTCCAAGTTCGGCAATCGGGTCCACCACGCCATGGCCATAGGTGCAAGCCGAGCCAACAATGGCAATGGTCTGATCATCAATCAGGTCGGCCACGGCATCAACAATCACCGTGCCGGTCTCTGGGTTGATGGGAGCAACGCGAAGCTCGATGCCAAACAGGTGACAGGCTTTGTCGAACGCTGCGTGGGCGCTTTCGGGTTTGACGATGTTGGGGTGAATGATTCCACGCTCATCGCGAGCCAGTTCGCGGTATGCCAACAAAGCGTGCGTGATGCTAGCGGTGCCGCCGCTGGTCACGATTCCCGCTGGGGTGGTGTCGGTAACAGCCTCGGCGTGCAACATGTCCAACGTCATGGCGATGATCTCGCCCTCGAACTTCGTTCCGCTTGGGCAAACGTCGCGCTGTAGGGCATTCACATGCCCGAACAGACCGAACGCCTCGGTCATGTACTCGTAGTGCTCACGGTCTCCGCAGTAATAGGACCCAGAGATCTGACCTGTTTCCCAAGAGCTGTCTTCTTCGGAGGCGATCTGGCGAAGCTCTTCCAAGATCTCGGTCCGGTCCCTTCCATGCTCGGGAAGTTCACGGTTTACGACGAATCGTTCTGAATATGGATAATCACTCATGGGAGAGAGCTTCGCAGATAGAGAGGTAGGTTGTGAACGCGGCTCGAAATTGAATGTTCGCTCGCTCATACATCTCATGGTGAGCGCTTCGCGGTTCATAGGTCTTGGCTTGGTCCTGGCGCAACTCGGTGGGGTCTAGGCCTGCAGACCGAGTTAGTGCCACCATCCCTACGGCAGTTGCTGCGGCAAACTCGGGGTGCTGCAGCACGATGACTCGTCGGTCAAGGACATCGGCGAGTACTTGCGCCCAGCCCGCAGAGCGCGCAGCTCCGCCGCCAAAGATGATTTCCTCGCAGGCGGTACCAGTGAGTCCTTCGACTGCCGGCAGCAACCAGAGAAGGTTGTGCGCTGTTCCTTCGATAATTGCGCGAAACATGTCTTGCCTCGTGGTGCCGAGCGACATCCCAACAAATCCGCCTCTTTGTGTTGCTTCGGCTCGTGGAGACATCGACCCGGCTAACCACGGAAGAAACAAGAGCCCTCCAGAGCCAGGCTCGGAGTTGGCCAGCGACTGCTCAAGTTCCTGAAAGGGGTTCTCCGGGTTGAGCAGGCTGAACGCATGCTCAACGGCGCGTCCAGAGATACCATTTTCTGCCATCACAACTTGGCGACCCTGCACCGGCGCCGGCATGGCAAGTACTTCGTGATCAAGGTCCACTCGGTGAGCATCAAGTGAATCAACAAGTACTGCAGTGGTCCCGATCATCAGCCCGCACTGATGTGCCTCCGGTCCTGCACCTTGCAGACCAGATTGCCCTACACCAGAGTGACGGTTTCGGAGTACCCCCGTGGCGAATGCTGCTGCTTGTGTGTCGTTCATTCCGGCACGCACAGTTACTCCGCTGGGCAGTCCGAGCCTCGTCGCTAGCGCCGGCGGCACGTGCCCAACGATGTCATCAACTTGAATCAACTCTGGAAGCCGGCTGGGATCCACCCCTGCCATGGCAACAAGGTCAGGGTCATAGTGTGTGATTCCAACAACTCGGTTATCGCATAATTGCGAGGCAAACATCGTGCATTGGGTAGCGGCTGCTCGGCCAGTGAGTCGCAGGTTAATGAAATCCATGATCTCTAAATAGCTGGCCGTCTGCTCATGAATCTGTGGCTGTTCAATCTGTAGGTGCAGCAGATGTGCCAGAGACAACCCTCCGCCAATGGGCGGAATCCCGTGCCGCTCCACGAAAATCTCAAATGCTTGGTCGTGGCGTTCCATCACTGACCAACACAGATCGTCTCCGCGGTGGTCGAGGTACATCAGGAGTGGACTCGTGGCTGCACCTTGCTCGTTCACTCCAACGATTGACGAGTACTGGCTGCAGACCCCGATGCTGGTGATGCTCTGGGCTCGATCGGGCTGAGCGGCCGTGACCTCTCTCATTGCATCGCAGACTGCCTCCCAAACCTGATCTGCGTCCTGAGTAACGGCTGCGCCAACATCGTGGGTAATCAGTGGCCTGCTTGCTGCGGATTGAATCTGACCGCTCTCATCTAGGAGTACCAGTTTTAGATTTGTTGAACCAACATCGATTCCAATGGCATGCATCTGTTCAACGTAGACCCAGCGCTGCGCCAGAGTTCTGATTTGGCGCGAACTGCATCAAACCTCGTAGAGTGCACCCGCTAGTTGTTACATGAAGTGAAGAAGTACAGAAATACAACCGAGGATCTTGCTTCGCCAAAGACCCCAAGGTGAATCCTGCGTGTAGAGCCTGCTCTGCACACAGGATCTGAAAGGACCGTAACTGGTTCGCCTGGGTAGGTGGATACTCCAGTACACCCGGCCAGTTCGGTCGAGGGGGGCGTCCGCTTTGCGGCGCCCGATCCTCCCGAACAGATGGAGAGGAGGTGTCAATGGAAAACCCACGAGCAGACAAGGTCGCAGTAGTTGATGAGGTTCGAGAGAAGTTCGAGTCCTCTGATGCAGTGCTGTTTACCGAGTATCGGGGACTGACAGTACAAAACCTTGCGGAACTGCGCGCATCACTGAGCGCAGTTGGGGGCGAATATCGCGTGTATAAAAACACGCTGGTTCGACTCGCAACCAAGGACCTTGCAGTTGATAAGAGCTTCGAGGATGACCTAGTTGGTCCAACGGCAATAGCGTTTGTTGGCCAGAAGCCCGATGGCACGCCAGGCGACGCAGTCATGGTTGCCAAGGCGCTACAGGCGTTTGCTAAGTCAAACCCATTGCTCATTATCAAAGGCGGACTACTTGGCTCTCACGTGCTTGATGCAGAGAGTGCCAAAGCACTCGCAAGCGTTGCGCCCCGTGAAGAGTTGCTCTCTAGGTTGGCTGGCGGGATCGCGGCACCGATGCGTGAATTCGCCTCGTTGTTGCAGGCAATTCCTGCAAGCTTTGCCTATGGGCTCAAGGCGTTGATCGATGCCGGAGGCGCTGCTGGCGCACCCGTTGCCGAAGAAGTAGCTGCTGAGTCAGTTACCGAAGACACAGCTACCGAAGACACAGCTACCGAAGATGCAGCAGCCCCTGAGGCAGCTGAAGAGGCCACTGCAGAAGTTGCAGATCCGGCACCAGAAGAAACCCCCGAAACAGCTACTGAAGATTCAGAAGTTGCACAAGACAACAACGAAACAGTGGCAGACGCCGCTGCTGAAGAGGAGTAAGACACATGGCTACCAATGAAGAGATCCTTGATTCGATCTCAAACCTGACCGTGCTTGAGCTTTCAGAACTGCTCACTGCATTCGAAGAGCGCTTCGGCGTAACCGCTGCAGCACCCGTTGCTGTAGCAGCAGCAGCACCCGCCGGTGGCGGGGGAGCAGCCGAGGAAGAAGAAGAGAAGACTTCTTTCGACGTGGTGCTCACTGACGCTGGTGACAAGAAGATCCAGGTCATCAAAGAGGTTCGCGGGCTCACCAGCCTTGGACTCAAAGAGGCCAAGGACCTTGTCGAGTCCGCTCCCAAGGAAGTCCTTGAGGGAGTCTCCAAAGATGACGCAGAGAAGGCAAAGGAAGCCCTTGAGGGTGCCGGCGCAACTGTAGAGATCAAGTAAGAATTCATCTTGATTACATGCTCGCCAGAGCATGAGCGCGATTTATTCGGGAGTGTTCTCGGCGCTTCGGCAGCTGTGAGCACTCCCGTTGCGCGTCCGCTAAAGGGCAGGTTATTCCCAGAAATCTGAGCAGTTCCTGTCCCGTCTTGACCTGAAAGAACAGCGCGCATACTCTAGTTGGTTGCCGTGCTCTGCTGTTCGCCCCTCTTCAGAAAATTTCTGCTGAGCGGTTCGCGTCCCAGTCACAGTCCATACCCACCACTCTCTTGCATCCACTGGGAGTAAGTTTTGTCTTCACGCGTCACCATCCGTGATCGTTATTCGTTTGCCAACCTTGATGAGGTACTCGAACTACCAGATCTCATCGCAATCCAAAGGAAATCCTTTGATTG
>CAEZYU010000057.1_pt1 | contig 15666 bp, 14 predicted proteins | sample 7265681 | NCBI WGS metagenome assembly CAEZYU01 (sample SAMEA6813940, study PRJEB35770) | freshwater metagenome | biome: Freshwater; feature: Freshwater reservoir; material: water | place: Czech Republic | collected 2017-04-14 | depth 30m m | reverse complement strand
CACCCCGATTGCCATCCCCTCGAAGATCAGCGATCGGCGAACTTGGGCGGGAGTGCCACCCACAGCGCGAATCAGAGCGAGTTCACGAAAGCGCTGGGTGACCACTACAGAGAACGTATTGAAGATCACAAAGGCAGCCACAAACATCGACAGATAGGCAAACCCCTGAAGCACGGGCCGCAGAAGGCCGATGAATGCAGAAGCAGATTCGGCCGCGTCAGAAACGAATTGCTCGCCGGTGACGACATCGACCGAGGCTGGCAGAGCCGCTTGAAGCGCAGCTTGAACAGTTGCCGCATCGCCCGAGGTGCGCAGGATGACGTCCGAATAGCCGGGAGTGCCCGCATTGAGCACCTCGACCGCAGTCTGTTCGGAGAACGAGATAGTTCCACCATCATCAAGGGCATCCTGACGACCAAACGAAGAGATCCCTGAGACTTTGAACTGCTTGGTACCAGCGGGGGTTTGCACAGTGACCGTGCTGCCCACCGAGGCGTTTGCCTCACTAGCTAGCTTTCGGTCAAGTACTACCTGCTGGTCTCCCTGTGGCGCAGAGCCCTCGTCCAAACTCAGTGGATTGAGTTCTGGGTCTGCAATCCATGCACGGCCCTGCGACCTCAGATTGGCAGTGGTTCCATCGGCGCGTAGCACCCGAGCATCAGCTTGAATCTCGCCTGCAGCAGCCTCGACTCCGGGCGTAGCTCGAGCGGTAGCGAGCACTGTTTCGGGAACAGTGAGTTGGAAGTCCATCCCGCTGCTCTGCTCGCTGCTTGCTGTTGCAAGGATGGCGAAGTCGACGTTTTGGTATTGCTCCTCGACATCGCCCGTGAGACCCGAGCGCATTGCATCGGTCAGCATCAGGCCAGAGGCCAAGAAGCCGATGCCCAGAATGACTGCCAGGGCAGTTGCAATCAGGCGAGTGAGGTTTGCCCGGAGGCTCTTGAGTGCGTAGCGAAACATGTCTTAGCCCGCTCAGTCGCCCAGATTGCGCATACGGTCAAGCACCGAGTCTCTTGTGGGTGTCATGAGTTCGTCAACGATGCGGCCGTCCGCCAAGAACAAGACCCGACTTGCGTGTGCTGCTGCAACAGGGTCGTGGGTCACCATCACAACGGTTTGACCGAACTCGCTCACTGCACCCCCCATAAAAGAGAGAATCTCTGACGAAGAGGTGGAGTCAAGGTTGCCGGTTGGTTCATCCGCAAAGATGATCTCTGGGCGCTCTACAAGTGCTCGCGCTACTGCAACGCGTTGTTGCTGGCCGCCAGAAAGCTCCGAGGGTTTGTGGTGTAGTCGGTCGGCAAGCCCAACCGTGCCCACAACATGGGCCATCCAGTCGGCATCAGGCTTGCGACCTGCAAGGTCAAGAGGGAAGGTGATGTTCTCTTGAGCAGTCAAGGTAGGCAACAGATTGAACTGCTGGAAGATGAACCCAACCTTGTCTCTGCGAAGGAGCGTGAGCGCTTTCTCTCCAAGCTTGGTGATATCAACATCGCCGATGAATGCGGTCCCGGCAGTCAGGCGGTCGAGGCCAGCAGCACACTGCATCAGTGTGGACTTGCCAGATCCTGATGGTCCCATGATTGCGGTGAAGGCGCCTTTTTGAAACCCAACGGTGACGTGATCAAGCGCTCGCACCTCGTTCTCGCCGCGTCCATAAATCTTTGCAGCACCATGAACCTGCGCCGCCCAGCTTGTTTGCACTTCGTTGCTCACTTGCCCTCCGATGTTTATGCTCAGCTTCGTCACACTAGGTGGGGGATTTCGTCCAGGTGATCTCTACGTTCTCAAAACCTGCTGCCCCCAAGAATGTTGTGAGCCAGTCCTCGGTGTTCTGTCGGCCCTGTTCGACTAGGTCCGATTGGGCCGCCGCTGCGCTCACCTTGTCTTCTGCGGCCTGATAGAGCGGACCGTCATCTGTGGGGTTGGCAGAAAAAAAGTCATCCACCCGGTCAACGAGTCCCCTGTTGCGAGACACAATCCGCGCAGAGGATTCATCAATTTCGGCATCGGCCAAGACAGGTTCGGGAAGCGTCAGTCGGATGGTGTTGGTGGACTCGTCAACTTGAATTGCCCCCTCGTCAAGCTCAGCAAAATTCACTGTGGCTCGAACCGTGCCAGTAACAAGTGCAGTCACTCGTTCGCCCTTGAGAAAATCGGGAAGGAACTTCGCGTCGGTCTCGAGGTCAACATCTTGGGTAAAGGTGCCCTCTGCAGCAGTGAACTCTTCAAGCTTTCGGATCTGCTGCAACACCGTGGGTCCCGACCGGTCGACAGTTTCTGTGCCGAACGGGTTGAGCAGAAATACGATGCCCACCACAAGCAGGCCTATGAGGCACAGCGCGATTACTCCAAGGAGCACCGTAGGGGCAGTGCCAATTTTCAACCGTTGCTTTTGCAGAGTTCCCACCAAGACAAACTACTGCTCGGCCCGTTGACTCCTGCGCTTTGCTACGCATTTGCTTTGCGAAAGCTCAGAACTGTGCGCAACTGTGCCCTTGTTGCGTACCCTGATGCGGTGAGTCTGCAGGAAGAGGCCGGTGATGACGCTTCACAAGAGCAGTCTCGGCCAAACCTTCTTGATCGAACAATCGACCGAGTAGATGCTTGGCATCGAAGAGTTGCTCCGCTAGCAGTCACCTTTGCTGTCCTCAAAAAGTTTGGCGACGATAAGGGCGGGCAATTGGCAATGCTTCTTGCGTATAAGGGCTTTTTCTCGCTCTTCCCGCTCATGTTGGCGTTTGTCAATGCTCTGGGCTTGCTTCTTCGAAACAACGAGGACCTCCAGAACCAATTGATTGACTCGGTTTTGGGAAACGTGCCCGTCATTGGCAACGAGATTGCAAAAGAGACCGGCGCACTTGGTGGCAGCGTGTTTGTATTGATCGCCTCGATTCTGGTCTCTGTCTGGGCAGGCCTCGGCTTGTTAGACATGTTGCAAGAGTCGCTCAACACCATGTGGGAGGTGCCGCAGTTTGACCGCCCGCCTTGGCTACTCCGGCGATTACGAGACCTGCCGGGTGCACTGCTGATTGCGGCGTGTGCAGTGCTATCTGGGGCTGGCCGCTGGCTACTAGCTGGCGATGCCTCTCAGGCTTTGCGATGGTTCATGTCTGCGGCCTTGGCAATCTTGGCAGGTGCCGTTGGTTACCTTGGCCTTCATGCGGTGTTATGCGCTAGAAAAATCCCGCTTCGTAACCAACTGCCGGGAGCTCTGGCTACCGGGGTGGGCTGGTGGGCCTTGCAGTCACTCGGCGGCTTCTACGTGACCCGAATTGTGACCCAATCAAGCGACACCTACGGGGTGTTCGTGCTGGTGCTCGGGTTGTTGTCTTGGAGCTATCTGCTGGGCACGCTGTACTTATACAGCGTTGAGTTTGCAGCAGTGCTCTATGACAAGCGCTGGCCGCGAAGCCTGTCGGGTAGAGACCTCACCGATCAGGATCAAGCAGCCTTCGAAGCGCTCTCGCATCGAGAAGTCAGGGTTCGTGGTACCCAGATGAATATCGAGGTACCACGAAACCCTGAGTAGCTCAGTTTGCTCTGTTCAGAATGCTGTTCCGCTCAGAAATCTGTTCGGTTCAGAAAGCTTTGCCCTGCGGTCCTTGATACTCGGCCGAACCAAAGGCGAGAATCGGCAAGAAGATGACTGGCAGGATGATGAGTCCGACGGTGTAGCCGATTCCCTTGCCGAATAGCTTAGAAAGTTCGTTCAACAAGATGATGAGGAAGATGATTCCGATGCAGGGAACCAATGGCAGAAGTCCCCACCACCAGTCTTTGCCAGCCTGCTTTGCAATCACGCAATAGTTGAAAATCGGGATGATTCCGTACCAGCCAGGCTGAGTCATCTTCGCAAAGATCTTCCACATTGAGGCGAGGATCAAGACGATAAACCCGATGTAAAAGACAAAGAAGATGGCGCCACCTGCAGCGCCGCCTGAGCTTGAGTTCTGGGTGAGTAGAGATACCATAAGTCGTTTCCTTTCGGTTGGGTCAGCATCTCCAAGCTACTCAGAACCTGAGAGAGTTCTAGGGATAGTTGTGCTGCGTAAGAACCCGCTAGACGAATCTGGCCCGGTCGGCGGCAATGGCAGCAATGGCGGATTCGCGGTTGCTCCACTCGCCAACAGCGCTGGCCTTGCCGGGCTCTAGATCTTTGTAGACCTTAAAGAACTGCTGAATCTCCGCTAGCTGATGCTTGGGAACATCGCCCACATCTTGTAAAAAGTCCCACCGTGGGTCGCCCGAGGGAACGCAGAGCACCTTGAGGTCACGCCCGGCCTCATCGGTCATCTCGAGCACGGCTATGGGTCGGGCACGAATGTGGCAACCCGGGAAGGTTGCTTCCTCGAGCAGCACAAGTGCATCGAGTGGGTCTCCATCTTCGGCCAAGGTGTCTGGAAAGAACCCGTATTCGGTCGGGTAGACAGTGGTTGAGAACAAGTGGCGATCGAGCCAAGCCGCACCGTGTTCATGGTCAATCTCGTACTTGTTGCGTGAACCCTTTGGGATTTCAACAACAACCTCATACCAGTCGGAGCCGTTTCCCTCGCGCTGGCCTTGGCTGGATTCTGTAGTCATCTGCGTAGTTCCCTTTTCTGTGTTTCTGTGTTTCTGTATTTCTGTATTTCTGTATTTCTGTATTTCTGTATTTCTGTGAATGTATGGGTCTGCGAACTCGTGGGTCTGAGTTAGGTCTGGCTGCGAATGCCACGCATGCCAGACCAAGCAAGCTGTGAGAGTTGCTCGGCTAAGAGGTTTACCTGGGGTTCACGCTGGTGCGACAACCAATAACGAGTAGCAGCTTCAGTCATCCCCACAATGCTGTGAGCTAGCAAAAACCTGTGGGCCACAGGCTCGCCCTCGACCATGATCAAATCCGCAATGCTTTCGGCAATTGAGGTTTCTACCCCAAGAGCGAATGAGGCAAACTCTGGATCGCGTCTGGCTCCGGCACCAAAGAGGACTTTGAACGAATCAGTCTGTTCGCTAGCAAACCCGAAATAGGCCCGAAATCCGTTCTCTATCTGTTGGCGCGGCCCCGCAGCCTCGGCTGTTGCTTTCGAGATGATTTCTTGTAGCTCGGCTCCAATATTGGTGAGCAACTGAATGAACAACTCGCGTTTAGATGCGAAATGCTGGTACAGAACTGGCTTGGTGACGCCAGCGGCTTCAGCAACTTCATTCATCGAGGTGGCGTGATACCCATGCTCGGCGAAAACAGACACAGCAGTGTGAAGGAGTTGTTCTCGGCGTTCAGCAGCAGGGAGTCTCATAGCGAGTAGCGAAAGGATACCCGCGCCGGACACAGTGCCCCTTGTTGAGGCCAGAGCGAGGCTCGGCTGTGCAACCTCTGAGTCCGGCATAGAGTTTCTGCTTATGCAGGCCTCGGTGGAGTTTGTTACTCAGTTGGAGCGTTGCGCTCCATTTCGCAAAGGCTTTAGCGCCGACCCGATTGGGTCAGCCGGCAACTATGACGCGTTTCTTTGTATCGAGGTTCCCCTGCCATGGGAGCAAGATATTTCGTTGCATGAACCGTTCGCTTCACTTGCGAGCCAGCGCAGCGCAAAATCTGCAGCAGTGCAGCCTCTTCCCGAGCGAAAGCCTTTTGCCAGTTTGACTGCCCCTGACGGCCGCATCTGGAGACCGCAAGGGCTAGTTCCAACTGCTGTGCCCAATGCTGCTGTGCCCAACGCTGCTGTGCCCAACGCTGTCCGGGTTATCGCATTCGAGAAGCAGAAAGCCACTGATGCAGCGGGGGGCCTGCATGCAGGCCGAAGAGTTGAGTTGGCGGCTCCGTTCGACCGGCGAGAATGGCTTGTAGCGACACGCGATCTTGTCCCGCTCGCTCAGGCACTGCTCAATGCGGATGACACTGCGCTTGCAGAGTACGAGCAGCATCTGGTTGTTGATACCGCCGATGTGATTGATCTGTTGATCTGTACTCATGGCAAGCGCGATGTGTGCTGCGGGCAGGCCGGCATGGCGCTGTATTCAGAAATCTCTGCCAGCCTCGCGCACGCTGAAAATCCCCCGACCCAAGGGGTGCGTGTGTGGCGGGCATCTCATACCGGAGGTCACCGCTTTGCGCCTACAGCGCTGAGCTTCCCCGATGGCTATGCGTGGGCCTATGTAGATGCCACCGTCACTGATCAGATTCTCGGCCGTTCTGGGCCAGCGGCGGCGACTGACCTAGCCGTGGCGCTTGAGCATTGCAGGGGAGCGTCATCGCTGACTGCTGGTCCGGCGCAGGTTGCTGATCGCGCTGCTTGTGCAGAGGTTGGCTGGGCTTGGGCGAGTTCACATCGAACGGTTGAAGTTGTTGAGTTTGATCGTCACTCACTGGCCACGAGTCTGATTGTCGCTGGAACCCCTGCTGATGGTCGAACGCGATCGTTTCGAGTCGAGGTCCAGGTGCAGCGCTACATCCCGCAGATCACATGCGGGGCCATCGATTCCCCCGAATACGCAGTCGAAACTGTTTGGAGTTTGGCCTCGGTGACCGAGGTCTGAACGCCAGCGACTAGTAACCGAACTTCTCTCCGCGATCCTCTGCGTCTGCAGCCTTTACCCCATAGCCAAAGACAATTGCCGGTAGCAGTGTGACCGACCCCAGAATCATCGCGGCAATGATCACAGAGACGATCCACGAGGGAAAGTCTGCAATGAAGGCGATCACGAACAGCAGCATGGCCGCAGCAAAACAGGAGTAGCCGATCTTCGACCCGAGTTCGCACAGCTTGCGTATGCGCTCACGCTTTTCCAATACGGGATCACTCATCTCTGGAACTTTCAGGACGGCGGGTTCTTGATGTCATGGCAGCCAGTCGGCCCTCTCTAGAAGCTGGTGCAGCGAGTTGCGCATTCTTCCCAACGAGAAGTTCTCACTAGCGACACGCTCGTTACGGTTGAGCATCTCTGTCACCTCTGCCGAGTTCGGTGCCGCAAGAGCGGCTGCGACAGCTTGATGATCGGTGGAATCGAACCAATCGAACCCAAACGCTCGAAGCTCTTTGCCCACGGGGTACTCGCCCACGCTGACTGTCTTTCGGTAGAGAGCAGCCTCGATCGGCGGATTGCCAAAACCTTCCCAAGTAGAGGGAAATGCAATGTGATCAGCGGCAGCGTAAATCCCCTCAACGTCAGTCCACTCGTGATGCACAACTTTGCAGGAGGCTGCATCAAGCAGGTGCTTGAGTTCTTCGCTGTATCCCTCTTCAGCGGGGCCAAGTAGCCAGTAGGTTGCTCCAACTGCTTCAGCAAGTGCGATTGCGCTCGGAATGTTTTTGCGCTCGATTGCTCGCACTGGGTGAGCAACCACAAGTTCTTCTGCGCCAATGCCAACGGAGCGACGCACATCGCGTCGAAGGTGTTCGGTCTCTGTGCGGCTGCGACGAACTGGCGTGGGAAACCCGTTGTAAATAATCGCAGCGGCAATTCCCCGTTCGGCGAGTTCGTCTCGCAGGATGCGGTTGATTGCCACGTGCTGCCAGGCAGGGTCAGTTGCCGGCAACTCTGTGATGTGAGCAAATCGTTCGCGATGCCACGGCGGGTCGTGGTGATGAATCAATGCTGGTCGACCTGCGAGCACCTGTGCTGCAGCTCGAGATGCAGCGAGGTTCATCGGGATGGTCAATAAGTTTTCGACCACCACGAGGTCGGCGTCTGCAAGTGCCTCTGTCAGCGCGCCGGTCATGGCGCTTTCGGTGTCGGCCGAATCTGTAGTTCCAGAGAGCCCGAGCCCTAGAACTGTTCTGTCGGCTGAAGCATCGCCGGTGACCGTGACTACTTCAAAACCGAACTCCTTGAATGCATCCATCCAAGTTCGCGCAACCACCGACACCCCATCGGTGAGGCCGAATCGAAACGACAAGAAGGCGGCACGTTTTGTCATGAGCTCCACAGGTTAGGGTCACAGTGATGCAGTTAGGGATTCGAGGATGATTTCTGTACAAGCCCAAGAGGTACTCACCGCTCACTGGCGTGATCCGGGTTTCACCTGCCCGAACAGCCGCACCTATCCATGGCTGTGGCTCTGGGACTCTTGCTTCCATTCAATTGTCTGGGCACAACTCGGAGACACAGAACGTGCGCTGAGCGAACTCACTACCGCTTTGTCTGCTCAAGATTCTGACGGCTTTATTCCTCACGTGCTGTATCTGGATGGCTCGACTGATCATGAGCTGTTCTGGGGTCGTGCTCACACGTCATCAATAACGCAACCTCCTATCTATGGCCATGCCATAGCGGAGCTCGCTCGGGGCGGAACTGCCATTCCCGCTGACCTGCTCGATCGGGCTACGGCAGGGTTCAACTTCTTGTTTGAGTCTCGTCGCCGCAGCAGCGCAGGTCTCATTGAACTTGTTCACCCCTGGGAGTCTGGCTGTGATCACAGTCCTCGCTGGGATGACCTTGTTCTGGGTTCTTCTGCTTTCGACGAACAGGTCTGGTACCGGCGCAAGGGCGAGTTGTTGCATGGCATTCAGCGCTCACCCAGCGGCGCACCTATCAGTAACGATGAGTTTGCAGTTGGATCTGTGGCGTTCAGCGCTATGACGGCGTTTTGTGCAACGGAACTTGCCGGGGTCACAGGCGACACGGCGCTCTTGCGCCATGCCGCAGAGGTCTCGGCAGCGCTTGCAGAGCGTTGGGAGCCGGAGCTGCGCACATGGGTAGACGACGGGCCTACAGCGGCTGGTTCGGGCCGGGTGCGCACTGTCGAGGCGCTTCTGCCGCTGCTCACCATTGATGCCATGGGCGGCGGAACTCGTGCAATGACCCAAGCAGTAGCTGGTTTGGTGGCAGATGAGCTCTGTGACATTCAGGCATTTGCCGGGGAATTTGGCTCAAGACAGGTGCACCTTGACGAACCCACCTACCTGCCAACCACATATTGGCGGGGCCCAAGTTGGCCGCAGCTGAACTACTTGTTGTGGCTGGGACTGAAGCGAGTGGGGAAGTTCGCAGAGGCGGCACACCTAGCTCGCAGAAGCCGCCTTGGAGCGCAGCGTTCGGGCCTCGCAGAGTACTGGGACGCAGATACGGCGCGGCCCGGGGGAGCAGTTCCTCAGTCTTGGACAACGCTGGCAATCTGTATGGAGCAGTCGGGAGATGCCTGAGCTCGTAGTCAACTGAGATGCTACTGAAGTATCTAAAAAGTAATGAGATGTGCTGAAAATGCTTATACTGCTCAGCATGAGGAAAAAACCGGCGAACCCGAAGCCCAACCTGAAGCCCAAGACTCAAGCGTCAACTAGCCCGGCCGACAGCAGTTCTCCCGGAAGGCTGTACCTAGAGTTTTGCGGAGAAGACCATACGCTCAGCCCCGGTAACTCTCTGAGTTTCGGTCGCGATGCAGAACTCCTCATCGACGAGAACCCGTATATGCATCGAGTCCTGGGCCGCTTCGTTCTGCTTGGGCATCACTGGTGCATACAAAACCTGGGCAAGAGCATCGCGTTTACCATCAAAGACTCAGTCGGCAAGAGTTCGGCGCTTGTGGCCCCCGGATCAACTGCAGCAATTTTGCATGGTGAGTTCACCTGCAGGTTTGTTGCAGGCCCGACACGATATGAAATCTCGGGGGCCCTCGAGGGGTTTGAGTGGGATACCGACCTGCTCGGTGCAGATGGCGCTCACGGAACCAAAACAATGGATTGGGGCCGAGTTGAACTCAACGATGATCAGCGCTTGTTGCTGCTCGCCCTGTGCGAGCAGCGTTTGCTCGATCCGCAAACCGAGCAGACGCAACCCCCGTCAAACCGTCATGGGGCAGCGCGGCTTGGATGGTCGCTCACCAAGTTCAATCGAAAGCTTGATCACCTGTGCGAGAAGCTGCATCGGGCAGGAATTACCAATGTGCACGGTGGGCTTGGTGCAAACGCCACGGACCGCCGGTGGTACCTCATAGAGCATGCACTGCAGGTTCAACTCGTGTCTGTGAACGAACTACACCTGATCGACGCTCAACACCGCGCGGCGTAGTTCAGGGGTGAGCGATCTGAACTGCCTCTGCGGTCGAAGGAGTGACTAGCCAACCCCGCCCGCTGCAATGCGATATCTCCGACCGAAGGGGAATCGAAGTGTGCAGCACGGCACCGTGAAGGTCTGGGTCGACACCCAACAAGATGCCCGTACGGGATGAGCGCAGCTGGATCATGGCCTCGCTGTATGACCTGAGCAGCGTGTCTACCTCTGAGCTGACTACGACTCGCACCTGATGGCTTCGGCCAAGTTCGATGAGTTCGCTGAGGGCAGCTTCGACCTGATGTCCCTCTGGAAGTTCAAGTAAGCGGCAAGCGTCATCTATTGCCACAAGAGTTTGCACACCAGATCGGGCTGACATTGCCGCCGCTCCGAGAAACTCAGCTGCATCCTGCGCTGACTGGGTCCCGATGAGCGCCGAGGTCCAACGAGCTGAGTCATGCGCTGTGCACGCATGCGCTGCCAACAAGTAGCTAGCAGAGCTGGCCGGCTCCAAGGTGACAGCCCTCAGGGCCAGCGCCAGAGTATTCAGTGCCGTGGACTTTCCGCTGCGGGGCGGTCCCGTAATCAGCCCATGTTGATTCGCAAGGTCGAACAGTGCCACGTCGAGCTGCTCTGACAAGACGCCGCAGGGGAGCGAGGGCCATGGTGTAGCTGAGCCGAGAGCTGCGATTGGCTGCTCGCTCCCAGCAGGCTTCGGGAGCTGCGAAAAGCAGAGGCTGCGGGGGAGTGCACCAACGGCTTCGGCCGCACCTTGTTGCCTCAAGGCAAGTTTGCGGCTGAGGTGATCAGGTAGAGCAATTTGTACCTGATGGCCGTGCACAGAGCCTCGACCCGGAGGGGTTTCCTTGTGTGCGGATTCGGGCTCTAGGCCCAGCATCAGTGCGTCATCGACTGTCGAGCTTCGAAGGTACACCTGACACCCGAGCAGTGCAGCGATTCTGGGTGGAACATCGGCACGTCGGTTTGTGGCAAGCAGAACATGCTGCCCAACGGAGCGGCCGTCTCGCACAATCCTGGTGAGCAGTTCCAGTGCTTCTCCTCTATTGAGGCGTTCGTAAAACTCTTCAAACGCGCTGAACCCATCAAGAAGCAGTAACTGCGCAGTGCGGGCATCGGTCCTTGCGGTGGTTTGGCTTCTCAGCTGAAGGTCTGCGGACAGGCGGCGCAAAAGGCGAAGTACCCGCTCGCTGTCTTCTACCGAAATGATTGCCCCTACTTGGGGGAACTCTTCGAGTTCGCTCAACCCACTTCCGGCATCAACTCCAAAGATCTGAACCTGCCCACTGAATTGAATGATTGCCGAGAGCGCACAGGTGCGGAGCGCTGTGCTGAGACCCGATCCACTTGCGCCGAGCAGGAGCAGCCCGCCGTCTCTGGGCAGGTTGAGCTCGAGTAGCGCTCGTCGCTGTTGGTCTGGGCGGTCGGCCCAACCAATCGCTAGCGGTTCTCCGCAGGGTTGAATCTGTGACAGTTGTAGCTGTTCGGGTAGGGCATCTAGCCAAGGTCGCCTCGGCGCGCGAAATCCTCCATGTGCTGCTGCGTCAACAGCCGAAGAGACTGCAGCATCTAAGTCAGTCAGCGAGTCGCTCGCTACCCGTGTACTCACTTGCGGCGGTGGGTCGCCGAGCGGCCAGGACCTGGCACGAATCTCGGCTCCGCGTGAGGACCCGCTGTACGCCAGTTGAACCGCAGCACATTGACCCGGTCCGCTGCGCAGTATTGCCCTACCGGGAACCTCACGGGGGAGCAGTGCGGCCTCGGGTAGTTCAACCACATCTCGGCTGTCATCTTCGTCTGCGACTCGCAACGCGATTCGGAGCCCCGTATTTGCCCGAATCGCATCGGTGATGACACCGGCGGGCCGTTGGGTTGCAAGAACTAAATGCATTCCAAGACTTCGGCCTCGCTGAGAAAGATCGACTAGGCCATCAACAAAATCAGGAAGCTCACGCGCCAGAGTTGCGAACTCATCAACCACGACGACAAGTGCTGGTGGAACCGTGATCGAGTCGTCCTTTGGGGTCTCGGTGATCTCTGAGATTCCGAGCCGAGCCAACTGCTCCTCTCTATAGCGAAGCTCAGCACGCAGAGAGACAAGTGCACGCATGGCGAGTTGTGGAGAAAGGTCAGTAATAAGACCCACAGTGTGCGGTAGCAAAGTGAGTCTGCTGAACGCTGCGCCGCCTTTGTAGTCGACGAGCAAAAAGGTGAGTCGTTCAGGGCTGTGGTGAAGTGCGAGTGAGGCCACAAGGCTGCGAAGCAGTTCGCTCTTGCCGGAACCAGTTGTACCGGCAATGAGTGCATGAGGGCCATCTGCTCGAAGGTCAAGGTGGAGCACACCGTGTGCCACCCGTCCGAGCGGCGCCGCAAGGCTTGATGAGGCGGCCGAGCGTGCCCACTGAGCAAGAAGGGCTTCGGGGTTATGAAGCATTTCTTGGTCGGCAAGAACCTGATGTAGGCCGATCTTGACTGGCAGGTGCGAGGTTGGAAGGGGTGGAGGACTGAGCGACTCACCGTGAAGCTTGGTTCCGCTACTTATCGCAACTGAGGACTGTTCCTTTATCAACGGCGCAAGACTCCTTGCGAGCGGAACGGCTTCATCCTCGGTGAGATCCTCGATGGTCAAACTCAGCACTCTTTGCTCGCCGGAACTGCGCAGCGAGGGATCATCACGAGCAACGCCATCAAGAGTTAGTCGGTTCCTCGGCCCAAGTTCGACAATGGCGCCAAGCCCAGCAGGGAGCCCCGCTCGGAGTGCGGCAAGCCAGATCACACGGGTCGTTGCCTTGCCATGCTGTTGGCTAGCAGCGTTCACAAGGTCGTCGTCCGCTCCGTCAACAACTACCACGGTGCGAAGGCTGCCGCCCTGACCACGGCAGTGAGGTAACCAAGCACACCACCTCCAAACTTCAAGGCGGTCTTGCCGTGCGAGCACGCAAATCTGTAGCTCCTCGGGAGGCAAAGCAATGGCTAGTTGCAGCAGCAGACTCCGTGCAAGAGCCGTTGCGAGCTCGTCGCGGCCAACGATTCCTAGGCCGCCAATCTCATCAAGATCGAGGATGCTTGGGAGTTCCGTGAGTTCGTACGCCTCTGCAAGCTGCTTCAGCTGCAATGTGAGCTCGGACTGGCCTTGGGCGGGCACCTGCACCTGATTTTGAGCAGTGATCTGAGCGGTTCCAAGACGCACCCTCATCGGTCGGGATTGGGCATCGCTCAGGCTGCGACACCACAGCTGTTCGGAGCGCTCGGAGAGGATTTTTGCTAGTCGATCTGCTGGGGGAACTTGCCGATCGAGTCGATCAAATTCCTCTCGGTGTAGCTGTGAAATGCTCACGAGGGCTTCGTCGAGATCGGCCTGAAACACTCTGAGGCGGAACTTTTTTTCAGCGCGTGATTCGCGGCGTGCCTCAATGCCTGAAGCAAGGACGAAGACGAAACTAAACAGAACGAACAACGCAGATGCTAGAGACTTCGTAGCTACCCACAATGCAGCACCCATGAGTAAGGGGACGGTGGCAGACAAAACTGGGAAGCCGGGAAGTCGCTGCTGTGAAGGAGGAGTTGGGAGGGAAATTGTCTGAGCCACATGGGAAGCCAGACGAGACACAGCGACCTTGTGTCGTTGGGTGGGGCCTGCTTCAGGAGGCGGCTGAAGCGGTGCGTTGATCTGTACCAAGCTCAGCTGAGAGTTGATGTTGAGTAGATCCCCGGAACCAAGTCTCGAACTGCCCAATATTTTAGCGCCGTTCACGAGCGGGGTGACTGCTCCTGTGGCTCGCACTTCTACTCGCTCAGTGACCTCAATTTCGGCTCCGTCTACGTAGCTCAGGCCATAACTGAGCTGCAAGGAGCGGGGGGTCTTGCCTTTGCTGTGAAGGACTACCGGTGCAAGGCGTGCTCCATCGGGAGCTCCGCTTTTTGGTATCGGGGTTGCGTCAGCGGAGGAGGGCTGAGGAGGAGTTAGGCGAATGGTGTCGCCTGCTCGCGGCCCGCAGCGCGAGACACGCTCGGAGCGTTGGTATGTAACCGCCGACTGCCCCTCTGAGCACGAACTGTTCAAGATGGTCTGGCCTGGAGAAATACCGAACTGGCGGCCAAGATGATCAGCAAGCTCACCAATAAGTGCATCAGGAGCCAACTCAATCATCAAGTCGAAAAAGGTGCCAGCGCCGTCATCCATGCGAAGGGGGAGCCGAAGGACGGCACTGGCAGAACTCATCCCTGGCTGGCCTGAGTTTGTTGGGCGACGTTTGTAGCCACTTTCTTTGCAGCCTCTTCAAGGGCGAGAGACACTCGTTCAAGTTGAGTCTTGTGCGTGGCGTCCCACTCGGATCGGAACCGATCTGAGTCAGTTCCTTTCCACCAGGCGGATTTCAGCTGCCCGTCTAGTTGCCTTGCCAAGGTTCTGATTGTGCCGGCCTCACGCTGCAACGATTTCTGCAACGCTGCCATCTGCTCTGGGTCAAGTCCGAGCTGTGCCATGTGGGTGTCCTCCTGATGAATGCCGGAGTGTTCCGGTCATGATCAGACAACATCCTCAGAGCAGGTTTGTCAGCGGGGATCAGAGCCCGGTCGCTTGACTAACTTCGACTCTGGTGGCACTACCCGCCGAGAGGGGTGCAGGCCGGGTCCACGCCGAGGCGCTGGTCCTCTGCCCAGTGCATCCAAAGCGCTTCGATAATCATTGGGTGCGCTACGCATGCCGGAGCGGGGACTTCCGCCGCCAACTTGGTATTGCCGCAAAACGCTAGCTGTGACCAGTGTGATGCCTACCAAGATGAGGATGTCGCCGAGTGAAATGACGTGACCCCAAGGCAACGGAATCACATCTCCAAGGAAGCCAAACACTGCACCATCGGCAAGCTCCCGGCCGCCCGTCAGCGTACTTTTCTGTAGTTCCTTACTCGTGACGATGCCTGCCGAGACCAGCGCTGAACCACTCACCGGAGTAGCCCAGTTGATGACCGTGACAAACAGGTTTAGTCCGAGCCCCGCAACTACTAACACCATTCCCCCCGTGCGCAGGTTGGCGATGGCAAATGCGAGCATTGCAGCAGTACCTAAAATCAGCAGGAGGGCACCAAAAAACCCGCCGATGCTGAACAAGTCAAGGAGCATGCACACAGCAATGCCACCGAGGAGCGCCTGCCAAAGCAACGGACGCCAAGTCATCATGTTCTCGAGGCTTCCGCCCCAGTACAGCCCGAGGCCGACCCCGATGCCGATTGCCAGAAAGGTGGGAAGAAGTGCCACGCGGCAAGGCTAGTGGAGCGCTACTGCAGACTGCGGTTCTCGACCTCAGTTCGTAGCAAGGGCCGAGAGCAAGGGGCACAGGGCAGCTGCTTGAGAGTAAGAGGCCAGTGTGAGCGGGTCGCTCATCGAGTCTCGGGAATGCGCTAAACACTTGCCCATGGCAAACCTTTGGCTGTTACTTCATGTTCTGTCGGCGATAGTGGCCTTTGGTGCATTCTTTGCTGTTCCGATGGTGACTCGTTCTGCGGAAGATGCAAACACCGGCTTTGCAAAGGTGGCTACCTACATACAAGCCCCCGCTCTGTTGTTGTTGTTGATTACCGGCATCCTCAATGCCTATGAACTGCGACCTGACGTGTTCAAAGAGACCTGGATCTCTATTGCGTTCACGTTGTGGCTGATCATGGCAGTAGTCATGTTCTT
>CAEZYU010000056.1_pt1 | contig 15771 bp, 14 predicted proteins | sample 7265681 | NCBI WGS metagenome assembly CAEZYU01 (sample SAMEA6813940, study PRJEB35770) | freshwater metagenome | biome: Freshwater; feature: Freshwater reservoir; material: water | place: Czech Republic | collected 2017-04-14 | depth 30m m | reverse complement strand
GCGCTCCATGCAGGCTGGGGCAATTGCAGTCACCGAGAGCAGCGCTGCAATGGCCGAGTTGATCGAGGATCACGTGACAGGACTCAGCTTTGGGCCTGGAATGCGAACCGGAGCCCCAGCTGCCGACTCTCTCCTAGCGTCGCTTACCGCAGCGCTCTCCGAGATTATGAGTGACCTCAGCCTCTGCCCCTCGCTCGCAAGAGCCGGTGCCGAGCGTGTCGAAGCTGAGTATGCGCTTGGCCGCGTGCAAAGTAGTTGGCTCGAGGTCCTACATGCGGCGCTAGCCTGACTCACATGAGTTCGCAGTGGGGTACAGAATTGCGCGTTCATGCGGCTCGCAGGGCACTGCTGTTGTCATGTTTGTCTGCTGGGCTGTGCCTGTCGATGCTCGTTTCGGGCTGCGTTCCAGAGAAGCGCGGAGCCTCTGCAGAGGTAAATGACGGCAGTGACTCGGCGCGCGAAGTTTCCCAGGCTCCAGAGTTCCCAGACGAGGGCGAGGTCCCCTCTGCGCTACTCATAGAGGGGCTGGTCTATGACATGACGAGTCGGCCAGCCGATCAGGTCTACTGGACACCGCCATCGAGCCAGGCTCGCTGCGCTGCCGAGCGAATTGTTAAAAAAATTGGACCGAGCCGCCTCTCGGTCCTTGGGTATCGTGCAGGCACCCCTGGCGCTGCGCTCAACGATATTGAGCTGACCGATGCAGAGCGCACCATTGTGGTGGATGCGTTCACAAGCTGTGTTGACTTAGTCCAGGGCATAGCCGCTGTGTTCTTTGGTGACGGAAGAATCTCAACCCGCTCCGCAACCTGCATGGCCAAAGGCCTTGCTGATCAAGATTTGCTTCGCCCGTTTGTGCAAGCCTGGGCCTTTGGGGGAGCAACTGATCCGCTCGCAGAGAACGGAACCCTTGCCACCGCACTGTTAGCTCAGGCAGATGTGTGCATCGCTCCCACAGCATTGAATTGGCCCGATGTTCGCTTGCCGGGAACAGACCCGCTCATCGATTCTGACGCACCCGGTGGTTCTTCTAGCTCGGCATCTGCGGCCGACCGCCCCGTCGAAGCTTCAACCACGTCTGCTCCCGCTCAGGTCACACCAACTACTGCCGCAGGCTGATCAACACTTAGCAATCCAGCTGTGGTGAACCATGACCACCTGAGCGCCCTGAACAAGACACACTGTTAGCTATCAACGAAGTGGCCACGATCTGCACAGAGCATCTACAAGCGCACTCCGAGTACCTGCTCTGCCGAACAAGTTTGTCTAATGATGAGGAACTAAATGTCTCTGCTCTTTGGGAGCATCCCGAGCCCACCCTTCCAAGAACTCGTCCTTGGCCCGCTGCATTTTCGAATGTATGGCCTTTGCATCGCCCTAGGTGTCCTTGCCTCGGTCAGCCTTGCACGACACCGTTGGGCGCACCGCGGAGGCGACCCCGAAGACATCACAACGGTTGCCCTCGTTGCAGTCCCAGCGGGACTTATCGGCGCCAGGCTGTATCACGTCATCACCGACTGGCCTGACCTTTACTCGGGCGGTCGTTGGTGGCCGAACGCGTTCCTTATTTGGAAAGGCGGCCTTGGGATTCCGGGCGGAGTGCTGCTTGGTGCTGTAGCTGCGGTCCTTATGGCTCGCCGTATGAAGATGGACTGGAAGCTCATGGCAGATGCTGCTGCTCCGGCCCTTCCAATCGCCCAAGCCATTGGCCGCCTTGGCAACTACTTCAATCAAGAGCTCTATGGTCGACCAACGAGCCTTCCTTGGGGTTTGCAAGTAGAAAATCCGCCTTTGCGTTATGCCGTAGACACGCTCTTTCACCCCACCTTCCTCTATGAGGCACTGTGGAATTTGGGCCTAGCGGGCCTCATTGTTCTGCTTGGTCGCAGGCTCGTACTCAAGCCGGGCCGGTGGTTTGCGGTGTACATCCTTGGCTACGGACTTGGGCGACTCTGGGTGGAGTCGCTCCGCATCGACTTTGCAAACGAGGTTCTTGGCCTGCGAGTCAATACTTGGATTTCCTTTTTCGCAATTATTGGTGGCGCAACCTGGTTGTTCTGGAAGGGAAGCCCAGTCGATTCCGATGCGACCGCAGAGCTTCGCTCCGGCGGTGACCCACTAGCGGATCTCATTCACCTTGAGCCAGCGGTTCCGACAGGCTTAGGAGAATCTGACTCGGACCTGATCGCAAAACCCGGGCCAGACTTGGATGGCCCAGGGTCCGAAGTCTCTGTCGGTGACAGCGATGCAGGCGAGCCTGCGAGTGGGATCAACCCAGAGGAAACAACCTGAGGCACCGAAATGTCCGTAGGTCTCGCTGCTTGCAGTGTGTCCCGTCCAATGCGGATCTTTCTTACCCCGGATTTCTGGGCCGAGTCCCCAGGGGCAGGGAGTGTACGGACCCCAACCCGGAACAATTCCCGCTAGGTCAGGAAACTGTGACTGAGTGGCCAGCGACCATGTGCTGTGGTCAATCAGGGTGGGTACGAGCATTTCCTGAGCTAGCAAACAAAGGTCTGCACAGGTACTGACGGCATCCTTCGCTGCTGAGCCATCTAGCGAAGTGGAGTTCAACCCAAGAGGCTGAAGTACCGCCTCGGCAAGGTACTGCTCAAATCTCATCTCGGCGTGAGCTGCTAGGTGCTGCGCAGCAAGGTCATATCCAGAATTTGAGTAGATCCTCTTGACTCCCGGTGCAGCGAGTACCTGCTCGGTGTCAAAACCCAGTCCAGAGCTATGGCACAGCAGATGTTTCAACGTTGACCCGGGCGGGCCGACTTTGTCATCGAGCGAGATTGTTCCTTCTTCTACAGCTACCAACACTGCGAGCGCACTGAACAGCTTGGTGAGTGACGCCACCTCAAAGCGTCGGGCAGGATCCCCGTGGCTCGCCAAGACCGCAGATGGACCCACCACTGCGGTCGCAGCATGGTCGGCTCCCCAGAGGTCAATAGATTTCAGAATCTCATCAGGCACTTGTTTCCCCTGTGAATACGGGCTTGAGGCCTCCGGCGGGTAACCTAGGAAGTATTACAACGATCCTGAAGTGGACATGACAAAAACTTTTGAACAGCTCGGTGTGGCCCCAGACTTGTGCCACGCCCTCTCCGAGCGGGGCATCACCACCGCATTCCCTATCCAAGAGATGTCCATTCCAGACATCCTTGCCGGTAGAGACGTCTGCGGAAAAGCCAAAACCGGCTCGGGAAAGACGCTCGCGTTCGGTCTGCCCATGCTGCAGATCCTGCCGAAGGCCAAACCGGGCCGTCCCACAGGTATCGCGCTCGTGCCAACGCGCGAGCTTGCAACGCAGGTTCGGGACGAGTTGCTACCCCTTGCGCATGCACGAGGAATTCGGATTACTGCCATTTACGGTGGAGACCCAATCGAGAAGCAGATCAAAGCACTCAAGGCTGGCGTGGACTTAGCTGTCTGCACGCCTGGCCGGGCCATCGACCTGATTGAGCGTGGGGATTTGTCAGTGGAAGACGTCAAGAACGTCATCATCGATGAGGCCGACCGGATGGCCGATATGGGATTCCTTCCTCAGGTGGAATGGATTCTTCGCAACGTAGAGGTTGGGCACCAGACGCTGCTGTTCTCTGCGACGCTTGACGGCGCGGTGGACACCCTGGTGCGGCGGTATCAGCACGAGCCGGCACGCCACGAGGTCGAGTCCAAGGGCGCAACCGTTGAGCAGATGACTCATCGGTTCATTACGGTCCATGAGATGGATAAGGCCAAAGTTGCAGCCACCATCGTTGGGGCAAGTGGCCGAACCATGATCTTTTCAAACACCAAGCACGGAGCCGATCGGCTAGCGGACAAACTTGATGAGCTTGGTGTTTCGGCTCAGGCAATTCACGGGGACCTTCGCCAGAACATGCGTGAAAAAGCGCTGTCGAACTTCTCGGCCGGAAAATTGCAGGTGCTTGTAGCTACCGATGTTGCCGCTCGAGGCATTCACGTAGATGAAGTAGACGTGGTCATCCACTACGACCCACCTTCTGATCACAAGAACTATCTGCATCGCTCAGGCCGTACCGCACGAGCGGGCGAAGATGGCCTTGTGGTGTCTCTTGTTCTGTGGAACCAAGAACTCGAAGTGAAGCGAATCCAGAAGCGGCTCGGCCTAGATATTCCAATTGTCGAGATGTTCTCGAACGATCCCCGACTGCAAGATCTTGCAGCATGGGACCCAAGTTCCGATTCCTGATACTGCCGAGCCACTCTTCGGACTAGGCCAGCGCTAGCGGGACCATCGCCTGCAGCATGTTTCCTGTTGCGGCCGTGACTTGCCGTAACCGGAAACCTTCCAAAACAGGTTCTCGCGTTCTCAAAACACTTCAATCCCGCTCGAAGAGTGCCCCGTTTGGGGAGTTGGTTGGTGCAGGTGGCTAGGTAGGCGCTGGGCACCGTGCTTTGCAGTGCATATTTTTGTGGTGCGAATGTTGGTGCTGCGAATCTTTGTGTGTCAGGGTCCTGAGACGTCTTTTGAGCGGGGGAGCCTGGTATGCGCCGTGTAAGTGGTGTTCGTGGTGTTGGTGTTTTTGCGGTGTTGGCTTCGGTGAGTGCGGTTTTGGGTTCGGTCGTTGCTACGCCTGTTGTGGGGGCGTCTGTGGTGACTGCGCCAGTGTCTGCGTCTGTGGTTGCGCCGGTTGTTGGTGGTTTGGGGTATGTGCCGTTGGCTGAGCCGTGCAGGGTGGTTGATACTCGCGTTGCTGGTGGTGTACTTGCCGCGGGTGGGTCTCGTGGGTTTCAGGTTGCTGGGTCTGGTGCGAATTTTGTTGCACAGGGTGGTACTTCAGGTGGGTGTGGGATTCCTGATGGTGTGGGTGCTGCTGAGATTTCAGTAACTGTTGTTGCACCGGTTGGGAATGGTTATTTGCGGGTTGGTCCGAATGATGGGTCTGATCCAGCGGCTACTTTTTTGGCGTATAACTCCGGTGTTGGTATCACCAACACCGGGACAGTGCCGTTAGATGCAACAAATCCGTTGGATTTGTTTGTGAAGAACTTTGTTGGTGATACCCAGGTTGTGATTGATGTGCAGGGGTATTACACAGCAGGGACGGGTGTTGGGTATGTGCCCTTGGCTGCACCGTGTCGTGTTGTTGATACTCGTGTTGTTGGTGGTGCACTTGCTGCGGGTGGGTCTCGCGCTTTTCAGGTTGCCGGGTCGGGTGTGAACTTTGTGGCTCAGGGTGGCACTGATGATGGGTGTGGGATCCCGGCGGGTGTGACTGCTGCTGAGGTGACCGTGACTGCGATCTCGCCTTCGGGTTCGGGGTATCTGCGGGTTGCTCCGAATGATGGATCGAATCCGACAGCTACGTTTTTGGCGTATAGCTCTGGTATTGGTATTGCGAACACGGGAACAGTCACGATGTCTGCTGCTGGTGACTCCAAGGATCTGTTGGTCAGAAACTTTGTTGGGGCTACCCAGTTAGTGATTGATGTTCAGGGATATTTTCCTGCATCTGGTGGTACCCGGTATCAGACAGTCACACCGTGCCGGGTAGTTGATACCCGCAACACCGGTGGCGTGTTGGCCTCTGGGGTGGCTCGCGGGTTTCAGGTGGGTGGAACACGTGTCGGGTTCAGAGCTCAGGGTGCAACAAACCCGGTGGGTTGTGGGGTTCCTCAACGCACTGCCGCAGTTGAAGCTTCACTCACTGCGGTAGCCCCTGTAGCGAACGGTTACGCCAGAGTGTTTCCTGCTGGTGCGACGCCACCAAATGCAACGTTTTTGGCGTATAGCACCGGTCGTAATATTACGAACACGGGCACGATTGGGTTGTCGTTGTCGGGTTTGAATGACCTCAACCTGAAGAACTTTGCTTCTTCGACACAATATGTGTTGGACGTGCTCGGCTATTTCGAGCCGCCGGTTGCGTTTCCGCTTTCAGCAGAACAAACCTCCGCTGGCGGCGAACACAACTGTCAACTTCGTAGCATCGGAACCGCACAATGCTGGGGCGACAACACCTACGGGCAGTTGGGTGACGGCACCCTGATCAACAAATCCACCCCCGTTGACGTCACAGGCCTGACAGACGCAGTTCAGATCGCTGCCGGTGCTTCTCATTCGTGTGCGCTGCTTGCCGATGGCACAACAAAATGCTGGGGTCACAACCTCTTCGGTGAGTTGGGTAACGGGACAACTACCGCCAGTTTGCTGCCTGTTGCGGTCACGGGTCTTGTCGGCGCAGTTCAAATCGCCGCCGGTCGTTATCATTCGTGTGCGCTTCTAGCGGATGGCACAGCAAAATGCTGGGCTCACAACGTCTTCGGTGAGTTGGGTAGCGGGACTACTACCGACAGTTTGGTGCCAGTTGTGGTTACGGCTCTTGTCGGCGCCGTTCAGATCACCGCCGGTGATTATCATTCCTGTTCGTTGCTAGCGGATGGCACGGAAAAATGCTGGGGTCACAACTTCAGAGGGCAGTTGGGTAAATACACCCCCTTCGACAGTTTGGTGCCTCTTGTGGTTACGGGTGTTGCAGGCGCGATTCAGATCGCCGCCGGTACTGCTCTTTCGTGTGCGCTGTTAGCGGATGGGACAGCAAAATGCTGGGGTTACAATTTCTACGGGCAGTTGGGTGACGGGACTACTACTAACGATTTCGTTCCTGTTGTGGTTTCGGGTCTTGCAGGCGCCGTTCAGATCACCGCCGGTGATTATCATTCCTGTGCGTTGCTAGCAGGGGGCTCAGAAAAGTGTTGGGGTTACAACTACTCCGGGCAGCTGGGTGAGGGGACCATCACCAACAGTTCGGTGCCTGTTGCGGTGCTGAACCGGCCATAACCGCAGTCCTTCCCCGCCAAGTTCTCGCGTTCTTACAACATGTCGATACCCGCTCGAAGAGCGCCCTGTTTGAGTAATTCGGGCTGTTTGTAGAACTAGGTAGAGATGCCGGCAGCGGAAGTCCCTATTCGGCCAGCTCTAGTCCAGCGATACGAGGTAATGCAGGACTGCGATGGCGCTCAGTCCATCCAGAACCAGGTTCTCGGAAACGATTTGCCGAAGACGCTGAGGTGAGACCCAGTCCACACGCTCTGCCTCATCTGAGAAAGCGGGCCCAACCTGTTCGCCGCCCTCGGCTGCAAAAACCCAAAACCGCTGCGTTGACTGCCCGGCATTCGGGCTGAAGTACTGCAACAGACGCATAGGGCCCGGCGACCATCCGGACTCCTCAATGCATTCGCGGCGAGCGGCCTCCTCGGGGCTTTCGCCCTCTTCGATCATCCCGCCCGGAACTTCAAATCCCCATTGATTACTCAAGAAGCGGTGTCGCCACATGAGCATGACTCCCCGGTCGGGGTCGCTCACGATTACGCCCGCAGCGTCGAGCGAAGAGATCGCGTGATGCTCATAGCGCCGGCCACCGGGCGTCTCTACGTCGATCAGTGAGAGTGTGATCCACGGACTCTGATACACCTCGCGCTGCCCATGAACTGTCCACTCCATAGCTGTTCCTGCCCTTCAAGCGCTGTTCACCCCACGGTGCGACCGAGGCCCACAAGGGCATCGCTCACCCGATCCCCGCCTGCCGACAGACTAGGGGGATGAGTGCTGCCGCTTTGACCACTGCTGTGCAAGCGAGAATTCTCGCCCACGAGAGTTCCGTACCCGCCGAGCAGCGCAAGGCTGATGGCGTGCATTACACGCCCGCTGTGCTCGCACGGTTTTTGGTTGAGCAGGCAATTGCGGCACTCGGTTACGTACCACAACAGATCTGTGACCCGACATGCGGTGCTGGTTCATTTCTGATCGCTGCAGCAGATGCGCTAGCCGATCGGGGCGTGGCTGTCCAAGAGATTGTTGAGCACCGACTGTTCGGTGGTGAGATCGACCCGCAAGCCGGAGCGCTGGCTCAGGACTCGCTTCGTGCTTGGGCAGAGCAGCGTATTGGCCGCGTGGCGGGGTCTCGGTTACGCCCGCAGATAGCCGTTGGCGACATGTTGGTGCGAACGCCAGAGTCTTGGGTGGGTAGAAATCCTGCAGGCTGGGACCTAGTCATTGGGAATCCACCATTTCTCAGCCAACTTGCAGCTCGTACCTCTCGAAGTTCCGCCGTTCGAGAAGCTGTGCAGCAGCGATTCGGCGAGATCGGGGTCTACGCGGATTCTGCCTCGTTGTTTTTGCTTGGTGCCCTAGACATGGTCTGCGAAGGGGGAGTGGTCGTCATGGTGCAGCCGCAGTCCTTTCTAGCCACTCGCGACACTGCAGCGGTGCGCTCATCCTTGCTCAGTTCCGCAAAACTGCGCGGAATCTGGGCAAGTCAGGCTGAATTCTTTGACGCTTCCGTACGGGTCTGTGCCCCGGTGCTTCAACGCTCAGGAACCGGAGACTCCCAGCCGGCCCATTCGGTCCAAGCAGCCCAGTCGGTACAGGTGTGGTGGGGAGGCCAACCCAAAGACCTTGGCAACACCGAGCAGTTTGTCGAGCCGCAGCCCTTGGCCGGCGACTCTTGGGGGCCGCTCTTTGCTAGGGCGCACGGGCTTCCCTCCGTAGGGTCAACTGCCGGCCCGAGACTTGCAGAGATTGCGACGGCAACAGCGGGGTTTCGTGATGAGTTCTATGCCTTGCTCGACTCCTCTGTTGACCTTGGTCAATCCGGCCGGCAACAACTCGACTCACCCGCGGTCTCACCGCTTATCACGGTTGGAATGATTGACCCCGGTAGTCAGAGTTGGGCGATTCAGCCGCGCCGTTTTGGTGGCCGTATTCAGTTCGCTCCCGCAGCAGACATGACAGCGCTTGATCAGTCCAACCCCCGTATTGCGCAATGGGCCCGAGCCAGACAAGTCCCCAAGGTGCTCGTTGCCACTCAGACTCGAATAGTCGAAGCCGTTGCAGACCCAGAAGGAAGGCTCATTCCCGTCACTCCCACGATCAGCGTTGAACCCCGAGATACCTTGGTTGCTGTAGAGAGCGTGTGGCGTTTGACTGCTGCGCTGCTGTCGCCTCCTGTCTCGGCCAGAGCCCTATCTGAACACCTTGGCGCTGGTTTGTCTTCGGGTGCGCTGCGGTGGTCGGCACGCTCAGTAGTGCAAGTGGAACTGCCTGTTGACCATGCGGCTTGGGCGCAGGGTGCCGTTCTTGCGCAGCAACTCGCAGTTGCTGAACCAACGGGTCGCGCAGCCAAGCTCACAGAGCTTGGACGAGTGATGTGCGATGCCTATCGACTCGAATCGACTCACCCGGTCTACTCATGGTGGTTGGAGTTGGCGCTGAGAGCAGCGAAGCTATGAATCTCGTACCCCTCTCGCCTTCTTTATCTGTTCCGCTTGACCACACGGGTAAGCATTGTGAGACAATGAACTGATCATCAGGAGTGGCCTTTCGGGGTCCGGCAACCTGGGACGGACACCCAAGGTGCCTTCTCGCTTCGGCGAGGATGTGGCAGACCGCGCAGGTTCGCAACCAAGTGTCCGAAGGGTTTCGCTTTCGCGGAGCCTCTCAACTGTCGGTTTCCGCAGAACCACAACTCTTTGCGCCACTACAAGCCAGTCAATCGCAGATCAGTCCACTACAGGCCAGTCCTGCAGCAATCCCGTTCAGTACTTAGATTCGATATGAGTTCAAACTCGTGACTTCAGAACCCTTACAGCCAAAGCCGCAGGACTCCCACCCGTCAACAGTCGCGTCAGGATCTGTCCGCGCACAAGATGGCCGACGGTTCCACTCTGTAGGTAATGGTCGAGGGTTTCGGCCCGAGGGAGGCCAACCGCTGCACAAGGTTGATCTTGCCTATGAGACCTGGGGCAGTTTGAACGCAGAGGCATCAAATGCTGTCCTTATCTGCCATGCGCTTACTGGCGATAGCCATGCAACGGGACGCTCCGATTCGAGTCACCCAGATGTTGGCTGGTGGGAGGCGCTGATCGGACCAGGGTTGGCCGTAAACACCGATGAACTGTTTGTGGTTTGTCCCAATGTGCTCGGTGGTTGTCAGGGTTCTACTGGCCCGGCATCTCTCGACCCACTCACTGGCCTGCCCTACGGATCGAAGTTCCCTGTAGTAACAATCCGAGACATGGTTCGCACGCAGGCCTCGCTTGCCACCGCTCTTGGCGTTCGTCGCTGGCACTGTGTTATCGGCGGATCAATGGGTGGGATGCAGGCTCTTGAGTGGGCAATCATGTATCCCGATCGAGTCCGCTCAATGGTCTTGGCTTCTTCAACCGCTCAGGCATCGGCTCAGCAGATCGCTTGGAGCCATATTGGTCGAAGCGCTATAGAGGCTGACCCGGCTTTTCATGGTGGCGACTACTACGGAGAGGGCCTTGGCCTCGGCCCGCAGCGCGGTTTGGCAGTAGCGCGGATGGCCGCTCAGATCACCTATCGCTCAGATCAAGAGTTCTCCGAGCGATTTGACCGACGTTCCGACAAGCAGTTGGAATTTCGCCTTGATCAGCTTTTTGCGGTCGAGAGCTACCTTGAGTACCACGGCCAGAAGCTCGTGAAGCGCTTCGATGCAAACAGCTACCTACGTTTGAATCGCGCCATGGATCTTCACGATGTTGGTCGTAATCGCAATGGGGTCAGTGCAGCTTTGGCACGCGTCCATGCACCTGCGCTCGTTGCCTCTGTCACCTCTGACACGCTGTACCCACCTGACCAACAACAGCGTTTGCATCAGGGGCTACTCGATGCAGGTAAGAACAGTACCTGGCTCGAAATTGAGTCCAAGTGTGGCCATGATGGGTTTTTAGTCGAGACTGCTCAACTAGCCTCGCCTATTGCAGAGTTCCTTGAGGAGCACGCGTGACCGACGTACCAGAACAGGCTGTACCCCAACAAGGCCAGCCAGTACAGCCAGAGACCCTTGCTATTCGAGCCGGACGGAGCGCAAACGGTGCCTCATTGGCACCTGTGCTGTGGGCGACTTCTACGTTCGTGACTCCCTCAGTGGAGGACGGCCGCAAGATGGCTACCTCGGTAGGAGCGGCGCAGTTCTACAGTCGCTACGGCAACCCAACGGTGAACGCCTTTGAAGAGGCCATTGCAGAACTCGAGGGTGCCGAGGCCGCCCGAGCGTTTGCCTCTGGGATGGGTGCAATTGCGGCGGTGGTCTTGGGTCTGTGTTCCAAGGGTGATCACATCGTGAGCCAGCATCAACTCTATGCAGGGACTCAGATGCTTCTGCAGTCGGTCTGCCCAAGATTTGGGATCGATGTGAGCTTCGTGGACTGCACCGACGCTGATGCCTGGCGAGCCGCAGTCATCCCTGGACGCACCATGCTGCTACTCGCCGAGACTCCTGCAAATCCGCGCTTAGACCTTGTCGATTTGGAACAACTTGCAGCAATTCCTGGTCCGATGAAAGCAGTGGATTCAACCTTTGCAACCCCGTTGTCTCAGCGACCGTTGGACTACGGCATCGATCTAGTGATGCACTCCGCAACAAAGGCAATTGGGGGCCATAACGACATCACACTCGGCGTAGTCGCCGGAACTCGCGAGTTGATGAATTGGATCTGGGGCTTCGCAGTTCTTCAGGGAGCGAACGCTGCGCCCTTTGACGCCCTCGGTGGCTTGAGAGGCCTGCGAACCTTGGACGTACGTCTGCGCCAACAGACTGCTACGGCTGAGCTACTAGCTCAGGTACTCGAACAGGATGATCGCGTCAGCGAGGTTCGCCATCCCAGCTTGGCCTCGCACCCTCAGTTTGCGCTTGCGCAGAAGCAGTTGCGACATAGCGGTGGGCTGTTGACCATTGATCTTGCAGGTGGCTTCGAAGCTGGCAAGCGGTTTGTGGAATCAACTCAGATTTGTCAGCTCGCAACATCTTTGGGTGGCCCAGAAACCTTGGTGACTCATCCAGCGTCAACCACTCATGTGAACCTGCTTCCAGAAGAATTGGCGGCTGCAGGAATCACCCCGGGAACAGTTCGGATTTCTGCGGGACTTGAAGCCCCACAAGATGTGCTCAATGACGTGCTCAACGCGTTAGGCCCTACGCCATGATCGCTCTTCTTGCGATTCATGGATTCTTTGAGTCTGCGACAACTTTGGCGCTTCGCTCCGAGGGAGCAGATCCAAGCTCTCGGCTCTCGATGGCCATAGCGGGGCTTTTGCTACTTGGATTGCTCGTGTCGGTAGCTACCATCGTCTTTTGGCGTATGACTCGCCCCGACTAGGCGCCGAGGTCAGTTGCCCGCTCGCCAATTCGGTAGCCTGATCCCATGGCCGAACCTGACTCCACTGCTGTCTCGCAATCTACTGCTCAACCAAAACCCAACGCGGGGTTCAGCCCCGAGGCGATGATTGAACGCTTCGCCGAGCGAGCATCCTCGGTCAAGCGTCGAAATATTCCACCAGTAGAGGGCGAAGCCCGAAAGGACTTTATCCGTCAGGCTGAAGCCGATTTTCGGGATTTCGCGATGATCGCTGACGCAGTGGCCTCGCTTGAAGACGGTGTCTTGGTTCTGCGAGTAGATCTGCGCCCCGAGGCAGAGCGTGGCTAATCAAGTCTCTTCTCGCTACGCAGTCGCATGCGAGCAGATTGACGCAGCAAACGCGCAGGACCCAACGCTCTTGGTCTACCGAGGCACTGCGCACTGCAAAGAAATCCTCCACTCAGAGATGATGACTGCTTGGGTTGAGCGTCTCGACCCTGAAGCAGACGAATCGCAACTACTTGCTGCCAGAGCGCACCACTTTCGACGGTGGGTCTACCCGCGCGCCGACTACGCCGCTGGAAGATCTGGGTATCTCAAGTGGCGCGCTCAAGCCAAGAAGAATCAGGCAGCAGAGGTCGCTCAGTTGCTCTTGAACTGCGGCTACTCCGAGGAGTTCACCCAACGCGTCGGAAGCATTATTCGCAAGGAACAGCGAACGACCAATCCGGCGGTTCAGACTCACGAGGATGCTCTGTGTCTGGTTTTTCTAGACACGCAGCTCGATGCGGTCGCCAACCGGATGGGCGATGCAGAGATGATTGAAGTGATTGCTAAGACTCTGCCGAAGATGAGCCCACTGGGAATCCAATCGGCTTCGCTACTTGAGCTTTCCCCGTCGGGCGTTGCACTTGTGACTCAAGCAGTAGCTGAGTTCACAAAGAGTTCCTCAGCCGAGGGGGATCTGTAGGTTGATCCCCGTAACCTACGAAGGGAGATTATTTCTCGCAATACAACGAAGGAGGCAAAGTGTCAGACGTTGATGACCAAACCCATCTTGATCCCTCTCATGGGCTGTTTTCTACCGTTGCCTCTGACAACGTAGAGATTGTTGGCCAGGCGTCGACTCGGGCATCAGAAGGCCTTTGGACCGTTGCCGCAAAGCCCGACCCAGAGTCGCAGACCGAATCAGTCGAGGATGACCTCTGGACCACCGCGGATCCAACGCTGCAAGATGGATCAGGTCTTTGGACCGATATTTCAGATGATGCCAGCGAGGGGTACTTCGATGATCCCGATTCTCTGGGGTCTGATTCGCAGGAGCCCGCCGAGAGCATTCCTCGACCGTTTAGCGATTCCATGGGCTCAGTGTTTAGCGCCGATCCAGTCGATCACTTCGATGACTCAATTGACGAGGCAGAGGTCATCGACAACAGCCACATGCGGGCACCAGTAGCGCAGGAACAAACGAACCCGCTCTTCTCAAGTGGACCCGACTGGGAGACGTTCTCTGCGCCCTCTGCGCCCTCTGCGCCGTCTGGGGCCCAGGGACAGCCGGTACAGCCGGGAGCGTGGACTGCTGCGCCGTCTGCACCGCCAAGGACACATGAACACGACGCTTCGAGTGTCGGAATGGATTTCGAGACTGCAGTTGGTCGACTTCAGGCGGAAGAAGCAGAGGCTGCACATGTTGCACTCGCTGTCTGCGGAGCGCTGCTTCCAGAGGGCGAGCGAGTGATTGGTCTTGTCACTGGTCAGATGCTTGGTCGTCCTGCTGCAGTCCTCGTCACCGAATATCGAGTGGTCATCGCAAATGATCGCCGCTGGACACCAGTGGTTGACGTCTTCGCCATTAACGGCGAACTCACCGTACGCGGCCGCCAAGACCGCGAGGTTGCGGCACTGAGTTTTTCTGACCGCAGCAGAGTGTCGATGGTCGACGGAATCCCTCAGGTTTCAATGGCTGTCGAATTGGCAAACCTCATCCGGGGTTCGGGGGAGCAGATCGGTTGGTAGCAGTGCCGTTTGGTGAGTATTCGGCGCTGCTACTACCGCTTAACTTGCCGTAGCGGAAGGGTCTGCTACGATCCAACTTCCCTGCGGACGTAGCTCAGTTGGTAGAGCGCAACCTTGCCAAGGTTGAGGTCGCCGGTTCGAACCCGGTCGTCCGCTCCATAAGATCCCGGCCGACTCTGGCCGGGATCATTTCGTTTTTCTGAAGCGAAGCAGTCGCTTCGTTAGTTACTGCCCGGGCGCTGGTACCGCTAGCATGGCAAATCACTGGCGACGTGGCCGAGTGGTTAGGCAGAGGCCTGCAAAGCCTTGCACAGGGGTTCGATTCCCCTCGTCGCCTCAACTGATGGGCTTTGTCGGGCAACATGCCTGACAAAGCCCATTGTGACTTTCTCAGTGGTTCGTGTGGCTTGCAGCGTGCTGCTGCTGCTGCTGGCTTGCACCGTGCCGCTGGTGGCTTGCCCAGTGATGTTTGTCGGTTCGGTCAGTGCTTTATGTGATTTTCTCAGTGAAGCGAAGATGCGCTCGGTGGATGAGGCGTCGACTTAGGGCAAACTAGGGGAGTGTCATCCCCCGAAACTCCTTGGACCTCTCCGAGTGCCCCACAGGTAAGTGATCCCAGGATTGCGACCACCCCACCCGGCATGAGTTTTTCTCAGAGCTCCCCGCTCGGTGGAACCTTGCCGGTCACAGTGACGCCCCCAGTGAAGTCTGATCGACGCGAACTAGTGCTCACTGCTGTGCTGCTTCTCTTGGCACTTGTGGCCGGTGCCTCAAGTCTGATGCCCTGGCGTGACTACGCATTCAAATACGGAACCCGAGTGGCAGAGACGGGTTGGGCGGGAGCTAATGGGGGCCTTGGTCGCGGTTGGATGACGGTTTTCTGCGCAGTCCTCCTTGCAGTCTCCGGTGTGCTGATCGCCGCAGAGCGCGGTCGCGCTGGCAGACTGCTAGCAGCACTGAGCGGTACCACTTTGGTGTTGCTAGCGATTGGCGAATGGGGCCTTGGTGCTGGAAGCAGCCGGACCGGTCCCGGGTCAGGGATATGGCTTCAGTTTGTGGTTGGTGTACTAGCCGTTATCGCCGTAGGGGTCTTAGGCCCAGCGGATCCAGCGCCTTCAGATTCAAATGCTTGAGGTTGCCCAAAGCCCAGAGTTTGCATCCTTTGAGAGGCCTCACGGCTTGTCGCTGTTCAGCGATGCTGCTCTCAGGTGTCGCCCCCTGCTCAACTCCTGCTAAGTTCGCACCCGCTCGGGCGTATAGCTCAGTTGGCTAGAGCGCTTCCTCGACACGGAAGAGGTCCGCAGTTCGAGTCTGCGTACGCCCACACAAAGAATCCCCTGCTTCGGCAGGGGATTCTGCTTTTTGCGGAACCTTGTTCACATCGGGCGCAGCCACTTGTCTCGCAACGAGATCAGGATCGCTAGCGAGACGACGAGCAGCACCAGACTGAGGGCAATTGCGGCATCTGGGTTTGAGTCAAGCTGAGCGTAGATAGCTAGCGGCAGTGTCTGGGTGCGACCGATGATGTTTCCAGCGAACGTAATCGTGGCCCCAAATTCGCCAAGCGCTCGCGCCCAGGCCAGCACTGTTCCAGCAATCAAGCTAGGTGCGATGATCGGCAGAGTG
>CAEZYU010000055.1_pt1 | contig 15846 bp, 15 predicted proteins | sample 7265681 | NCBI WGS metagenome assembly CAEZYU01 (sample SAMEA6813940, study PRJEB35770) | freshwater metagenome | biome: Freshwater; feature: Freshwater reservoir; material: water | place: Czech Republic | collected 2017-04-14 | depth 30m m | reverse complement strand
GGCTGAAGGAACACCAGAAGTAATTGCTGCAGCGAAGCACAGCTATACCGGCCATTTTCTTGCGCCACTGCTCGCTGGTGAGCTCAGGTGACTGCTCGCTGGTGAGCTCAGGTGACTTCGAGTACGAGCTCAGGTGATCTCGAGCATGCGCTCAAGTGCAACCCGAGCCCAGTGGGCATCCTCTGGGTTCACCGTGATGCGGTTGCGCACGGTGCCTGCAACCAAGCTCTCAAGAGTCCAAGCTAGGTGCGGGGCATCAATGCGGAACATCGTTGAACACGGGCACACCAGTGGGTCAAGCGAAACCACTGTTTTGTCTGGAGTCTCGTTGTTCAGACGCTGCACCAGGTGAATTTCTGTTCCGACTCCAATAACCGATCCTGGGGGAGCAGCCTCGATCGCCCGGATAATGAAGTCGGTTGACCCAACCTGGTCAGCAAGCTCGCAGGCCTCGTGTGAGCACTCGGGGTGCATGACCACGATGCCTTCGGGGTACTGAGCTCGAAAGGCATGAATGTGTTCGGGCTGAAAGCGCTGATGCACAGAGCAGTGCCCCTTCCACAACAAGAAGGTGCGGTCCTTCAGTTCAGCCTCTTCAAGCCCGCCGAACTCTTTGCGAGGGTTCCAGACCGCCATATCTGAATCATCAAACCCCATCTGAAAGCCGGTGTTTCTGCCAAGGTGCTGATCGGGAAAAAACAATACCTGCTTGCCCCTCGGGCCATCCGCTCGGTGCAGTGCCCACTCAAGCACAGCACGCGCATTGGTCGAGGTGCAGACAGCGCCGCCCTTTTTGCCCACGAAGGCTTTCAAGTTTGCAGCTGAGTTCATATAGGTAATTGGTACGACTCGCTCGATATCGGTGACCTCTGCGAGTGATTCCCAAGCTTCTTCAACCGAGTCGATATCAGCCATATCTGCCATCGAACAGCCGGCGTTCAAGTCGGGCAGCACCACCTGCTGGTGGTCTCCAGTCAAAATATCGGCGGCTTCGGCCATGAAGTGCACCCCGCAAAACACGATGTATTCGGCCTCGGGGTGTTCTTGGGCCAGCACCGAGAGCCGAAACGAGTCTCCTCGTGCGTCGGCCCATCGCATGACCTCATCTCGCTGATAGTGATGCCCGAGAATAAAGACTCGTTCCCCAAGGGTGGCTTTGGCTTCTGCAATTCGATCAGCTAACTCGTCTTGCGTGGCTTCTACATACTGCTGCGGTAGTTGTGTCTGGAGTCTGAGCATTCTGGTGACCTCCCATGTGCACTGATTCACACCCGTACACGATGAAGACTTTCGAGAATCATCCAGTGGGGACAGCCTGGTCGCCACGCCTCTGGTAAGTCGGTCTCGAAATATGATGGTGCCGGAGACCAGGCCGACACAGACACCTTACCCGGTCTTGGGTCGGCAGGTGGAGCAGTTTCCTCAATCTGGCAGCAGTTTCCTGAGCGCTGCAGTAGCTTCCGCTACCCGGCAGTACTGTACAAAGAATGGACCGACCAGAGCCGGGGACGATTCCCGATACCCCCGGCAGCTATCAGTTCAAAGATGTAGATGGCCGCATCATTTATGTCGGCAAGGCCAAGTCGCTGCGGCAACGCCTCTCGAATTACTTTCAAAATCCTCGCGGTCTGCATCCTCGTACGGCACAGATGGTGGCCACCGCCGACTCAGTCGAGTGGATTCAAGTTCGCAATGAGGTCGAAGCGCTGATGCTTGAGTACTCACTCATCAAGCAGCATCGACCACGGTTCAATGTGCGCCTGGTTGACGACAAGAGCTACCCGTTTTTGGCGCTGACCTTGGCTGACGATTGGCCACGAGCAACCGTGACTCGCGGCATGCGCCGCAAAGGCTCGCGCTACTTCGGCCCGTATGCGCATGCCTATGCAATCCGAGAGACACTCGACGAGCTCCTGCGAACCTTTCCCATCCGAACTTGTTCTGATCACAAACTCCGGCATCACCAGCGAATAGGCAAGCCATGTTTGCTCTTTCACATCGAAAAGTGCGCAGGTCCATGTGTGGACGAGATCACCCCCGAGGCCTACTCGGGATTAGTCAAGGAGTTCATCGAGTTTCTCGAGGGTGATGTTGAGCCTGTGTTGCAGCGACTCGAGGGGCAGATGGCTGCCGCTGCAGCAGCCATGGAGTTTGAGCAAGCGGCGCGCACCCGTGACCGACTCGCTGCTGTGCGACGAGCAGTTGAGCGACAACAGATGGTGGGGGACTCCTCAGAGGATGTCGACATTATTGGGGTTCATGAGGATGACCTAGAAGCCGCCGCTCAGATCTTTTTTGTGCGACGCGGGAGAGTGGTCGGCCGGCTTGGTTTCATTCTGGACAAAGTCATGGACCTTGACCCCGCCCAGACCATAGCTGCGGTGCTTGAGCAGGTCTACGGGGATGCACCTGCGGTTGGATACCCAAAGTCTGTCTTGGTGCCGACCATCCCTGAGGACCCAGGCATGTATGAAGAGTGGTTGACTGCTGAGCGCGGCAGCAAGGTTGAGATTCGCATACCTCAACGTGGTGCGAAGCGTGAGCTCGCAGAGACCGTCACCAAGAATGCGGTCGACGCCTTTCAACGGCATCGCCTCAAGCGCTCGGCAGATCACAACAGCCGAGCGAAAGCTCTCAATGACCTTGAGCAGTACTTGTCGTTGCCGGTGGCGCCACTGCGAATCGAGTGTTACGACATGAGCCACTTGCAGGGCACCGATTATGTGGGATCGATGGTAGTTCTTGAAGATGGCCTGCCGAGAAAATCGGAGTACCGACGATTCAAGGTCAACGTGCCGCAAAACGATGACTTTGCTGCGATGGAAGAAGTTCTTACCCGGCGGTTCACCGCTTATGTGGCAGACAAAGAGTTGCCAGTCGCTGAGCGCGGCCGCTTTGCCTACCCACCACAACTGCTGCTCGTAGACGGCGGGAAGGGGCAACTGAGTGTTGCTGTGCGAGTGCTTGAACAGTTAGGTCTTACTGATGAGATCCCCGTGGCTTCATTAGCGAAACAGTTCGAAGAGGTCTTTATGCCCGGCAACTCGCAGCCCGTTTCAATCCCTCGTGGCTCCGAGGCGCTGTTCATGTTGCAGCGAATCCGTGACGAGTCACACCGCTTTGCCATCAGTTTTCATCGCGAGCGGCGCGATAAGCGCATGACCGCTTCTGTGCTCGATGGCATTGCCGGGCTTGGCCCAAAACGCAAGGAACGGCTCGTAAAGGAGCTTGGAGGCATTCGTGCCGTGAAGGCCGCCGAATTGGAAGACTTCACTGCGTTGAGTTGGCTGCCTCATGATGTAGCTGACGCCGTCTACAAGAAGCTGAGAGCAACACCATGACTGATCCCTGGGAAGACCACGCCGAGTGGTGGCAACGAGAGTTCACCAACGGGGTAGATCCTGAGTACACCGAGCAGATACTGCCGCTGATTCAACAGCACCTGCCAGCTCGCGGCCGCATGTTGGATCTGGGCTGTGGCGAGGGGCAAGTCGGCAGGGTCGCAGCAGCGCAGGGCCTTGACGTGGTTGGGCTTGATCCTGCGTTTACACAAGTCGCTCTGGCGAGCTCACGTGCGGGTGGGCCGCAGTACTTTCAAGGAAGCGCAACCGATGTGAGTTTGGCTACAGAGTGTGTTGACGCAGCCGTTGCATGTTTGGTCTTTGAGCACATTGAGTCCATTGACCCAGTCTTCGCAGAGCTGTCAAGAGTGATGTGCTCGGGCGGGACGTTCTTGCTGTTGTTAAATCACCCACTGCTACAGACCCCAGGTAGCGGATGGATTGATGACCAAGTGTTGGACCCACCCGAGCAGTACTGGCGTGTTGGGCCTTATCTGTCTGAGGCCAACACCGTCGAAGAGGTGGAGCAAGGCGTATTCATCCGCTTTTTCCATCGACCGCTGAGCAAGTACCTCAACGCTGCAGTTTCTGCGGGGTTCCGCCTAGAGCGCATGGAAGAGCCCGCTCCGCCACCGGGGTTTTTGTCCCGAGCAGATGAGTACGCTGCGGCCTCTTCTATTCCAAGACTGTTGTTTCTGAAGTTCATCAAGATGTAGGGCACTGCTGCCGGTAACTCGGTAACGCGGTAGCTCGGTCGTGTAGCTGCGCGCCGTGTGCAGACGCGAGAACGGGGCGACGCTGTGCGCCGCCCCGTTCGGGAAACTCTCCAGAGCGAGTGATCGCTCTGGTTGAATGCAACTCAGATCACATTGGGCAATCTGCTGCGGCTTCGGTGACCACGCCGTCGATGACGTGAATGGTTCCGTTGGAGCCAGTGATGTCAACGTCGGTGATGGTTGCGCCACCGAAGGTCAAGTTGTCGCCTTCTTGGCCAATGAGCACCTTGCCACCAAGGGTCTCAACACACTTGCCAACTGCTTCAGTGGCTGCTGCAGAGTCAACGTTGCCAGCAATCACGTGCAGCTTCAGCACGTCAGTCAGGGCGCCAGTTGGGTCGGCAGCAAGCTCAGTAAGCGTGGCTGCTGGGATCTCAGCGAATGCTGCGTTCACTGGGGCGAACACCGTGAACGGTCCTTCACCTGACAGTGTCTCGGCGAGGCCTGCAGCGGTTACTAGTTCGACCAAGGTAGTGAAGTCTGGGTTGCCTACGGCAATTTCGACAATTGTCTGGTCGCCGGCCATGTCGTCTCCGGCCATCGTGGTGGTGGTGTCGCCGGCCTTCGTGGTGGTGGTCTCTGTATCTGAGTCGCTCGAGCAAGCGCCCGCTACGAGCCCGAAGCCCAATACCAATGCGAGTGAACCGATCATGAACTTGTTGCGCATGTAAATCTCCTTAGTTGGGGTGTACGTGTGTGCTTCGCTTGTGGCGGGAAGTTTGGATGCAGTTTCTGAAAGAAATCTCGGGTGCAGCCAAAGTGATCACTTTGGGAGCGAGTCATTCCCGCAGCGATGCAAGTTAGCCTGAGGCCATGATGGATTTTGTGATCGTCACAGGAATGTCTGGCGCTGGCCGTACTCAGGTGGGGAACACCCTCGAGGACCTTGGCTGGTTTGTGATCGATAACCTTCCGAGCGAGCTGATTCCAAAGGTGGGGGAGCTAGCACGGTTCAAATCGGATTCGCCGACTCCAGTCGGTCTCATCGTCGGCTCAGATGGAAATGTTGACGGCGTAGCTCCGGCACTTGAGGAGCTCAGTGCATCGGGGGCAAAGGTCACCACGGTCTTCCTAGACGCAGCTACACCGGTATTGGTGCGCAGGTACGGAGACACCAAGCGCCGTCACCCCATGTTGGGCGATCTTGGTTCAGTGGTAAACGCGATTGAACAAGAGCGAACGCGCCTTGAGCCAGTGCGAGAGTCGGCAGACATGGTCATCGATACCACCGAGATGAATGTTCACGATCTGCGGCGGCGTGTGGTCGAGATTTTTGGAGATGCCCGGGGAAGGGACTCTACGCAGGTCACCATCATGTCGTTTGGCTACAAGCATGGCGTTCCCCCAGATGTTGACATGGTGTTGGACTGCCGCTTCTTGCCGAACCCGCATTGGGTCGAGGAGTTGCGCCCGCTCACGGGGCTTACCCCAGAGATTCAGCAGTACGTGGCCTCATTTGAACTCACCGAACAATTCATGGAACGAATGACTGCCTTGCTTGAGTTCTTGCTCCCCGCTTTTGTCAATGAGGGTCGCTCGGTACTCACTGTTGCGTTTGGTTGCACAGGTGGGCGTCATCGGTCGGTGGCCATTGCCGAACGCACTGCCGAGTGGCTGCGCGATCAAGGCATGGCCCCGCAGGTTCGCCATAGAGATGTGGCCAAGTGAGTTGGCCAGAAGGCAATCCGGTAGGCGGCATGACTGGCACGCCCGCCACAGGCGCTCCTGCGCCGAAGGTTGTTGCGGTCGGGGGTGGCCACGGCCTTGCGGCAACGTTGCGCGCTACGCGCACCTATGCCGGGCAGATCACCGCTGTTGTTACCGTTGCCGACGATGGCGGCTCAACGGGGCGTTTGCGTGCAGCTGCTGATCGCCCCGCCCCTGGCGACTTGCGAACCTGCTTAGTTGCGCTCGCGGATGAATCCTCTGTGCTCGCTCGCGCTATGGAGTACCGCTTTGCGGCTGGCGAGCTTGATGGCCACGCGTTTGGCAACTTGTTGATTGTGGCGCTTGAAGAAACTCAGGGAGATTTAGTAGCGGCACTCGACCAGGTGGGGCATTTGCTCGGAGCTGTTGGGCGAGTCTTGCCCACCACTCGTCAGGCCGTCACGCTGCGAGCAGCGATTCGATCGGGTGATGTGATCCACGGTGAACAAGCTGTTGGCTCACAAAGCGATGTCTCACGGGTGAGCCTGTTTCCATCAGATGCGAAGGCTTGCCCAGAAGCCGTTCAGGCAATTCTCTCTGCAGATCAGATTCTGTTGGGCCCAGGCTCGCTGTACACCAGCGTGTTGGCGGCAACTGCGGTGAGCGGAATTGCAGATGCGCTTCGACAGGCCTCTGGTCAGTTCGTGTATGTGTGCAATCTCAACCCTCAGGTGCCCGAGACCGTTGGCTACTCAGTGAGCGATCACGTTCGAGCTTTGGAGCGACACGGACTCTCGCCCGATGTGGTGCTGTATCACGCTGACCCGCCTGCGGCAGAAAACATTGGCTCGCCTAGTGCACATGATTCTGGCGCGTCACTGCCGGAGCTCGGCGGAGTTGTAGCTGCTCGCCTTGTTCCGGCCGTGCTCGCTACACACTCGGGATCTGCTCATGACCCTGCATTATTTGGGGCAGCTTTGGCCCAATTGCTCTCTGATGCGAGCGTTACTGCGTCTTCGTAACTGGCTCCTTGGCTAGCCGATTTTGGTGTTCGTTCCTGTCGGGTCGTCCGAGGTCCGCTGCTGTGCGAAGATGTTCAGACTTTTCTACCTACGTACACAAGGGATGGCTATGACGATTCGTGTTGGCATCAATGGCTTCGGCCGTATCGGGCGCAACTTCTTTAGAGCAGCCACTGCTCAGGGAGCCGATATTGATTTTGTGGCAGTGAACGATTTGGGCTCGCTGCCTACGCTTGCTCACCTGCTCAAGCGTGACTCTGTTGCGGGAACGTTCCCCGGCAAGATCAGCGTGACTGATGACGGCATCGACGTTGACGGCGACCTTCTCAAGGTTGTCTCGCATCGTGACCCAGCCGAGATTCCTTGGGGAGATCTTGGAGTCGATGTGGTCATCGAGTCCACCGGCTTCTTTACCGACCGTGACAAGGCTGCAGCACACCTGAAAGCCGGCGCACCTCGGGTGATCGTCTCGGCTCCGGCGAACGGCGCTGACGCCACGTTTGTTGTGGGCGTCAACGATGACACCTTCGATCCTTCTAAAGACTTCATCGTCTCGAACGCATCGTGCACCACAAACTGTTTCGTCCCGATGATCAAAGTCCTTGATGATGCCTTCGGTGTGCAAAAGGGTCTGATGACCACCACGCATGCCTACACCGGCGACCAGGTTCTTGTTGATGGGCCTCACTCTGATCTGCGACGTGCTCGTGCAGCGGCAATCAACATCATCCCAACCTCGACAGGCGCTGCACGCGCCACGGGCTTGGTGCTGGAGTCCATGAAGGGCAAGCTCGACGGAACCTCGCTTCGTGTTCCAATTCCAACGGGTTCGATCACCGACTTCGTCGGCATCCTTGGCCGCGATGTGACTGTAGAAGAGATCAATGCCGTGTTTGCCGCCGCTGCATCCGAGGGGCGTCTCAAGGGAATTCTTGAGTACTCCGAGGAGCCACTGGTGAGCTCCGACATTGTCGGATCAACCTACTCAAGCGTCTTCGACTCTGGCTTGACGATGGCCATCGGCAACATGGTGAAGGTGTTCTCTTGGTACGACAACGAGACCGGCTACTCAAACCGCCTGGTCGACCTAGCCAAGATCGTTGGCGCTGCAAACCACTAACCCTGAACAACCCGTTTTGTCTTGCGAGGGACCCCCTAGGGAGGGTCCCTCGCACAACAAAGGCTGGCGTGGGGCACGGCTGGCAGGGCACAGACGGTGACTACACAGAACTGCTAAGGAGATGTTGTGAAATTTGGGGTTCCTGAACTTGAAGACCTGGGCGATGTTTCCGGCAAGTCCGTGCTGCTGCGGGCAGATTTTAACGTGCCGCTCAAAGATGGGGTGATCACCGATGACCTTCGGATCACAGCTGCGCTCCCGACCATAAACTGGCTCCTAGAGCACGGGGCAACGGTCACTGCATGCACACACCTCGGCCGTCCAAAAGGTGCTCCCGACCCACAGTATTCTGTCGAGCCTGTTCGCCAACGTCTGTCTGAGCTCGCTCCAGGCGTGGAACTGTTAGAGAACCTGCGGTTCAATCCTGGCGAAACATCGAACGACCCTGCATTTGTAGACTCACTTATTGCCGGCCATGACCTGTATGTGAACGACGCTTTCGGGGCCTCGCACCGCTCACACGCATCAATTGTGGGGCCGCCAACCAAGCTTCCTTCGGCTGCCGGGCGCTTGTTGGCCAAAGAGGTCGACATCCTGCTTGGTCTGCGTGAAAACCCCTCTCACCCATTTGTTGCCATCACCGGCGGATCAAAAGTTTCGGACAAACTCGGTGTTCTCACCGCTCTGCTCGAGATTGCTGATTCCATCATCATTGGTGGAGGCATGTGCTTCACCTTCTTTGCAGCTATGGGTAACTCGATCGGCAACTCACTGTGCGAGCCCGATCAGATTGAGACCTGCGCTCAACTGCTTGACCAACACGGGGACCGTCTGCATCTGCCAAGCGATGTCGTTGGACTCGGCCCTGGCGGAAAAATCGGCGACCCCTCTGCAGGTGGCGAGGTCCGTAACTTTGGGCGCTCACTACCCGAGGGCTGGATGGGGCTAGATATTGGCCCCGGTGCTGCAGCCGAATTTGGCGACATCATCGCTGAGGCCCGAACCGTGCTCTGGAACGGACCGATGGGTGTATTCGAGGACCCTCGTTTTGAAGCGGGCACACGCTCCGTTGCAATCGCAGTGGCAGAGAGTTCAGCCTTTTCGGTGATCGGTGGTGGTGACTCAGCAGCAGCAGTTGCCCAGTTCGGCCTTGCGGATCAGGTCTCACACATCTCTACAGGTGGGGGAGCCTCACTTGAGCTCATCGAGCAGGGAGACTTGCCGGGCCTTGACGCACTTCGCCTAGCCTCAAACGCAGGCTGACCACGACCACCACCCACGCCCAGAATCCAGCTAAGCATCCAGCCAAAAGTCCAGTAGTATCAACCGAAGAGGTAGCGAGATGGCAACCCCACGCAAACCCATCATCAGTGGCAACTGGAAGATGAACCACAACCACTTCGAGGCGATTCAGTGTGTGCAAAAGCTGCACTACCGCCTAGAGGTCGACGACCATGAGAATGTTGATGTCTCGGTGCACCCACCCTTCACCGACATCCGCTCGATCCAGACGGTGATCGAGTCAGACAAGATGAAGATTCTCATCGGCGCGCAGAACTGCTACTTCGAGCCCAAAGGTGCGTACACGGGCGAAGTCTCGGCACCAATGCTGGCCAAGTTGAACGTGACTCATGTGATTGTCGGGCATTCGGAGCGCCGAGAGATCTTTGGCGAGACTGACGAAGATGTGAACAAGAAGGTCAAGGCCGTCTTGGGTAACGAGATGACTCCAATCTTGTGTTGCGGCGAAACGCTTGAGGAGCGTGAGGCGGGACGGGCCGAATCCAAGGTGGAAGCGCAGATTCGTGCTGGCTTGGCAGGGGTCACCAAGGCGCATGTCGCATCGATGGTCATTGCGTATGAGCCCATCTGGGCCATTGGTACGGGCCGAACGGCAACCTCAGAGGATGCACAGAATATGTGCGCTTTCATCCGAGGTGTTGTTGCCGATGCGTGCGGCGCAGAGCAGGGCGAGTCCGTTCGGATTCAGTACGGGGGTTCAGTGAAGCCCGGCAACATTGCTGAGCTGATGTCGCAGCCTGATATTGACGGTGCACTTGTTGGCGGTGCCAGTCTTGAAGCCGACGAGTTTGCAGCCATCGTGCAGTACAGAAACCACTGACTGCTGCACGGGGACCAACCTCTCACAATTTCTAAGCGCAGGATTCATTCCGGGGCGCTACTTCGGTTATCATCTGCTCCGTGGGAATCATCACCGTCATCTTGTGGATACTGCAATTCGGCCTTGGAATAGGGCTGATCTTCTTGGTGCTCATCCATAGCGGCCGCGGTGGCGGACTGTCCGACATGTTCGGTGGTGGCCTCGGAGCCTCGGCCGCAGGATCAACCGTGATGGAAAAGAACCTTGACCGAATCACTGTTGTTCTGGCACTCGCGTTTGCCTTCAACACGCTGATCATGTCGATGGTGCTCGACACCTGAAAAGAGTGCTGTGACTTCGCCCGTGCAGCACACTGCTCAGGCTGAGGGTGGCCCGCAGGTACGCGTCAAGCATCGCGTCTACGCAGTTCTGGCTTTAGCCTGGGCGGTTCTGGCAGCGGTGTTGCTAGTTATCGGGGTTGGCAAGGAGTTCCCGGAATTTTTAGTGCCTCTTGTTCCGATGGTCCTCGTACTCTGGCTGGCCTGGCGAACGGTTACTCGGCGAGGCAAAAAGCGGATCCTCAGCGCGCTCGGTCTGCTGCTCATGTTCATGGTGCTGATTATTGCGGTGGTCTGGGCGAGCTTCGATGTGAGGATTCTGTTCGCCATTGCTCTTGCGGTGATTTGCAGCAGCGTCTTCAGTTCACCCGCGTTGTCATGGTCGTACCGTCCTAGTGACCAACATTCGGTGAAAAAGGCGCATCATCCTGTGCTGATCATCAATACCCGATCCGGCGGCGGTGCAGCCCAGAAAGCGGGACTCGAGGCCAAGGCAAAGGCGAGGGGTATCAAGGTGAGCGTTCTTGGCTCCGATGACGACCTAGGCCAACTTGCACGGGATGCAGCGGCCCAGGGGGCCGACTGCATTGGAATGGCCGGAGGCGATGGCAGCCTGGCAGTGGTTGCAGCAGTGGCGATGGAGCACGACCTCCCGTTTGTCTGTATCCCAGCCGGGACACGAAACCACTTCGCTATGGACCTTGGGCTGAACCGCTCTGATCTGCGCGCAGGCCTTGATGCATTCGACGCTGCATCTGAGCGAAGAGTGGACGTCGGCAGAGTCAACGACCGGCCCTTTCTCAATAACGTCTCGGTGGGTGCCTACGGCCAAATCGTGGCCTCTTCGGAATATCGGGACAATAAGTTAGGTACCACCATGAGCCGAATCCCGGATCTGGTGGGGCCCGAAGCTGACGTTCTCGATCTGCAGTTTGTTGACAGCGCTGGCACCGATCACGATTCGGCCGTGGTGATTCATGTGTCAAACAACACCTATGATTTTGGCTCGCTCAGTTTGGGGGGACGAGCCTCGATGAGCGATGGGTTGCTTGGCATCGTTGCCCTAGTGCAACTAGATGCGGCCACCACACGACCGCTGTTGCGGTGGGCGGACGAGGAGTTCGAACTCAACTCCTCACAGCCGATTGCAGCGGGCATCGACGGTGAGTACGAACTGCTCGCGCCGCCCCTGCAATTCAGAATCGACCCAATGGCGCTTCGTGTGCGAGTACCGAAATCGGTACTCGGAATTTCGCCGACGGCAAAACGGCCCTTACTGACGTTCAGGACGTTGGTAGGCCTGAGCGATGTTGCGATGGGCCGATGGCCAAGGACTCACCCGCAGGTCAGCCTTCCGACGCGGCCTCGTTAAGTTCAAACTCAAGTTCTTTGCGGTCTGCCTTGAGTTCTTTCTTCAGGATCTTGTCGGTGCGCTTGACGAGCTCATCGATTCGCTTTTGAAGATCAACAGCTGCAACCACGATCAAACCGGCATCGCCTGAGTCGAGCGACTCGCCAAGCTCCCTGAGGTCATGACGCGATAGGCCGCGCGAAACGTGGCCTGCAAGGGCACCAAGAGCCGCCCCGCCACCCGTTGTTCCAACAATGACTCCTGCTCCAACGGCAGCGGCCGGAAAGAGCAACAGCGCAGCGCCAGCGGCAAGGCCTAGGCCAGCGCCAACCCAGCCGCCCTTACGAGTGGGCTGCTCGTGCTTCTTCACTATCTTGACCTTGCCCTCAGGGTCTTTGCTGATGACAGCGGCATCGAAGGTGTCGACGAGGCCGAGCTCGTAATACATATCTTTGACGAGCTCATAGTCGGCTTCGGCATCCGCAAGGCTGCTGTACTCGGCTGCAAACAGAATGAAAGTGTCGTAGTTGCTCATCGTGAAAACCCCATCTTGGACGAAAGAACGGAGAGAGAAACTCACCGAAGAAGATGAACTCTAGATGGGTTCTGCAGCAACTAGGACTCACAGAGCGGATCTGTGGGCAGTGCGTCAGCAGTGTGAGTCTCATGAGATCCCCAGCCAAGGTTGAGCAATATTGGGGAGTGACCGCGGACGCGCTAGAGTCCCGTGCGCAACAGAGCAATCTGTAGCCACGTCGGAGTGGCGGAATTGGCAGACGCGCCAGACTAAGGATCTGGTGCCCTTAGGGGCGTGGGGGTTCAAGTCCCCCCTCCGACACCACACAGGCGGCGGACTGCCCTGTCTCAGGGCTCCTCGGCACCACGTCCTGACTCTTTGGCGCCGGTTAGCTACGGATTCCGTCGCTAACCGGCGCCAAAGGGCTGGGGAGTTTGAGTAACAGGCGGGGAGAGCCGCCAGCACGCGCCCGTTGGAGGGAACGGTCGATGGCTACAGCGTCCAGATGTCGTGCGTCTCGCCTAGAAGACCCATGGCAGCGGTGTCGCCGACTGTTGCGCTCCGTCCGGTCTGCAGGTCGACGATGAGCTCCCCGAAAGGATCCAGGGTCATATACGACTGACACGGGCCATGCCAGCGGAGCACTCGCCCGCAAGGCAGGCGATCGCTAGGAGGGGCGAGTGTCAAGATGCTTGCGAGCCCCGGTCACCTCGTGGACACAGCCACCGCACGATACAAAGTGTCACTAACTTAGACAATAGACCCACTATTACCTATAGTGGCAGAGGACTGAAGGAACTAGTGGCGAGGAGACTGACATGAGTTTAGGGGTGGCCCAACCGGACATAGCCCGGGAGCAGATGAATAGCTCGGAGCGGCTTGCCCCCGGGGATGGACGATTGGCGCGCCGCGACCGCAACCGACTCGCCGTGCTTGACGCTGCGATCGAACTGTTCGCCGAGGGTGTGCTTGAGCCCACTCCCGATGATGTGGCCAAGCGCGTCGGCCTCTCAGCCCGGTCGGTCTACCGGTACTTCGATGATCGTGACGCGCTCCTGCGGGCCGCAATCGACCGTCAACTTGAGCGCATGATGCCGCTCTACCTCATCCACGCCATCGGCGAAGGCGACCTTGACGACCGGATCGATCGCTTTGTGACCTCGCGTGTGCGGCTCTACGAAGCGGTCGCAGCGGCGTTCCGTGCGTCTCGAGTTCGCGGCACCGAGGATGAGGTGATCCGGGATCAGGTCGAGGCCACGCGACGGGCTTTGCGGGATCAGACCGAGCAGCACTTCGCTCACGAGCTCGACGGGCTCGAAACAGAGCGGCGCCGAGCCCGTTCGGCGGCCGTCGACGCACTGACCCAGTTCGACACTCTCGATCTGTACCGGGTGCATCGTGGGTTCTCGTCCAGCGAAGCCCGAGCGCTGTTAGCGGATGCCCTTCACGCGCTTCTCGACCCCGAGCCACAGGGCGCCAGGCCTACGCCCCGCTCGGCCCACGTGCGGAAATCAGGGACCCCAACCAGTTCATCCAAGAGCACGCCCCCGGCGAACTCGTGAAGATCATCGATTCTTTCATCCATTAAGGAGCCAACCCATGACACTCAACTCGACCCCAACCGCCGCCACAGTTCGGGCTTACCCGCTGATCCTGGCTGCAGCGACAACTGCCATAGCGCTGCTGATCACCGCCTGCGGTTCGACCTCGACCTCTAGTTCGACCGAGTCATCCGTGACGACCACCATCGCCAAGTCGACTACCAGCACACAGACAGCGCAGACCATGCGCGGAAAGCGTTACTGCGAGGTGCTTCTCACCACAATCGTCGACGGCAACGCCACCGCCGAGGTCTACAACAGCTACACACTGAACGACTGCCCCGAGGACCTCTGGAACGCTCTCGACGCAAAGGCGATTGCGAGCGCCGAGGGAGTCCCGCTCGCAGTACTCAACGGGCCCCGCTACTGGCTCATGGACCGAGCCGAGAAGAAAGGTGGCTCCGACGGCCTGACCAAGAAGGACTTTGGTGGCATCGAGATGTACCGCCTGGCATCGGTGGACATTGGACCAATGGCCGAGGCCACTAAGCCATACACCACCCACGAGGTAGATCGCGAGGCTGTCTTCACCTTCGACGCTGGCCAGACCGTCTACGAACTCGTCGCTCCCGACGGCACGACCTACCTCATGCAGACGTGGTCCACGCAGAAGGATCCAACGCTGACCGAGGCCGCCCTGGCTGATCTCGGCTCGCGCCTTCAACTGCCAGCAGGTTGGAGCTACCGGTCGCGCACCCTCGACGAACCATTGAAGATCGTCACGACGACCACGAAGGCCAAGGTCCTCCAGGACGACCTAGGAAATAGCTACTCACAGGAGTCGGGGAGCTAAGAGACACAACGACAACTGACGCACCCAGAGATCAGACCTGCCTAGGGTAGGCCGATCGCCCACCCGCAATCCCCGACAGTGTCCCGAGGCCTTCACTTAGTTGCTCGGTCTGGGGTCAGCCCGCTGATGTGGGTGGGCATTGCGTGGCTTGCAGCACACCGTTCGGACACAACGTGTTCAACCACGTAGCGCCGGTGAGGTCGGCGCCGCTGAGGTCGGCGCCGCTGAGGTTGGCATAGATCAGGTAGGCGTTGGTGAGGTTCGCTCCGGTGAGGTTGGCGTTTGTCAGGTTGGCTCCGGCCAGGTTGGCGCCAGTCAGATCTGCGCCGGTGAGGTTGGCGCCGGTGAGGTTGGCGAAGTACAGGTTGGCGCCGGTGAGGTCGGTGTTGCTCAGGTCGATGCCGGTCAGGTTGGCTGTGAGCAAGTTAGCGCCGGGTCCAATGAGGTAGCCGTTGATGAGCTGATAGCCAGTAGGCAACGCCGCTGGTGTGCCGGTGATTCCCCCTGAACGAGCGCCTGTCAGGGTGGCGCCGGTCAGGTCAGCGTTGGTCAGATCAGCGCCGGTGAGGTCGGCGTAGTCCAAGTTGGCGTTGGTTAGATCCGCGTTGCTCAGGTCGGCGTCCGTCAGGGTGACGCCAGTGAGGTCGCAGTCGTGTAGGTCAACGCCGGGTCCCCGAGCGCTGCATCTGTCCGGAGCAACCGTTGTGGTTGTGGTTGTGGTTGTGGTGGAGACTGGTGCAGCTGCACAGGCTGCGGAGAAGGCGATACAGACCGCTGCCAAAATAAGTAGAACCGAACCATGTCTCCGCATTATCGAACATCCTCACCGTCAAATGGCAGAGTTCTGCCATAAAAGCAGGTTGACAGTGTTTGCGAACATTGTCGAGGAAATGTTTCAGGTGTAAAGACTTCCAAGGCCACCAACGGGGGCGATGTCTTCCCAGAGTGGCTAGTGAGTGCGTCCGTCAGCCGAGCATTCGGGGCCCTGAGACGGCTGAACGACGCGAGCCAGATAGGTCGAGTTCGACCAACTGGCGTCAATCAGGTGGCCCGGCGGAACACCACCACGCAGCCAGTTCGCTCGTCCTCTTGGGGGAGGGGCTCCGAGAAGATGGGGACCCTGAGCATCTCCCACCGGCCGATGATGCCTGTGTCGTGCAGCAGGTCGAGTTCCGCAGCGAAGCCTTCAGCCAAGAAGTGCTTTTGATTGACGGCGAGCACGAACAACGCATCGGGTCG
>CAEZYU010000054.1_pt1 | contig 15888 bp, 17 predicted proteins | sample 7265681 | NCBI WGS metagenome assembly CAEZYU01 (sample SAMEA6813940, study PRJEB35770) | freshwater metagenome | biome: Freshwater; feature: Freshwater reservoir; material: water | place: Czech Republic | collected 2017-04-14 | depth 30m m | reverse complement strand
CCACTAGAGAAGAGCTCTTCCGTGACTGGTCGGTTGGTCAGTTGGCCGACCGCAGTGGCCTCTCGGTTTCTGCGCTCCACTTCTATGAGAGAAAAGGTCTGATCTCATCCACGCGGAACGAGGGGAACCAGCGACGGTTCAGCCGCGAGATGCTCCGTCGCCTTGCGTTCATTCGCGCTTCGCAGTCTCTCGGTATCCCGCTGACGGAAATAGGTGAGGCGCTCTCTACTCTGCCTCAGCAGCGAACCCCGAACGAGGCCGACTGGACGTTGCTTGCAGAAGGTTGGCGAGAAGTACTCGACGCCCGGATCGCCCTGCTTGAGCGGCTCCGTGATGACCTCACCTCATGCATCGGTTGCGGCTGCTTGTCTTTCGAACGGTGCAAGATCGTCAACCCCGCTGACCGACTCAGCGTGGAGGGCCCAGGTGCAAGGCGACTCATGCCGGGCACGACTCATGCCGGGTACGACGCACCGAAAACCAAGTTGAGCTGACCTGCACCTGTGGCTCGGTTCTGCGTACTTGTGGCTCAGTACTACGAAGCCGCTGAACTGCAAACTAGGCAAGCATGCCCGTTGCTGAGGTGGCCGTGAACGTTGCGAGAAGACGACCGTCGGCCACCATCGCTGCTCGGTATTCGTCCCAGTTCTCGTGTTCGCCCGCAGCGCGACGGTAGTAATCGACGAGTGCATCGCAGGTTGCGTCATCGGGGGAGGTGGCCACGGGGCTGAGCGAGACGGTGCCATCAAAGCTCACCCACTCATACGGTGCACTTCCAGCGACCCAAAGTGCAGCGCGCGGGTCGCGGCGCAGGTTGCGAGTCTTGGCTCGTGTGTCGGTGACGGAGATGGTAAAGGCGTCGCCTTCGAGGAGGTAGTTCACCACTGATTGCTGCGGCCTGCCATCGCGGCGAAGCGTGGTGAACAGGGTTTCGCTGTGGTTTGCGGCGAAGTCGAGCGCAGCGGTCAGTTCCATCGCCACAGTGTATTGCGCAGGCAGAGGGTATTCCGTTAACAGTTCGAGGCAGATGAGGTCTGCCGATGCTGGTACTTTGCCTGAAGAGGAAGTTCTCAGCAGGGCGTTGATCTAGGGAGCGCGAGGAGTTATGAAGAACCTGTCACTGACGTTGTGGTCGATTTGGTCATGGTTTGTTTTCGGACTTGGGATAGCGCTGCTCTTGCCGATGATGGCGGTGACCTGGCTCGTAACTGCACCGTTTGACCCATCGCGTTATTGGACCGGATTTCTGTTTCGCAAAATCACGGTGGTACATCAGAAGCTCAATCCCCTGTGGACCTTTCGCCTTGGCGGGCAGTACCCCGAAAATCCTCGAAACCCCTATGTGGTGGTGTCGAACCATGAGTCCTTTGTAGATATTTTGTTGATCAGCAACCTTCCATGGGAGATGAAGTGGCTCTCCAAGAAGGAGAATTTCAAAATTCCAGTTGCTGGATGGCTGATGAAGATGGCAAAAGACATTGAGCTTGATCGCAAAGACCCCAAAAGTGCCGCCGAGGCCATGCGGCAGTGCGCCCTGCGACTCGACGACCATGTCTCGGTCATGATCTTCCCCGAGGGCACACGCTCCACCACCGGAGACTTGCTGCCCTTCAAAGACGGAGCGTTTCGTTTGGCAATCGAGTCGGGCGTGCCAATCTTGCCGATCGCTGTTTTTGGTACCTCGACTGCGTTGCGACCACATGACTGGCGCTTTGGAAAGTCCGTAGCTCAGTTGCGTGTGCTTGAACCCATCAGCACCGTTGGCCTTGGCATAGACGATATTGCCAGCCTGCGTGAGCAGACACGGTCAAGAATTATCACAGAGCTCAAAGAGATGGGTAGGGACTTCGGCGAACTCTGACGAGTTGGGCGTTAGTCAGTACGTGAGGAGTCTTCGGGTGCTACTGAGCCTGCGGCTAGAGCGTCTTCTTCACGTAGACGCGGGGTGTTGAACCGGTTTGGCTTGATGCCTGATTTGTCTGCGTAGAAGGCGCGGATGAGGTCCATGTCCTTTGCCATATCGCCAGTTGGCATGATGAGAGGACCGTAGCCACCAGTGCGTGTCTTCTTATCTACAAACGCGCACACGATGGGTACCTGTGCCTGCATCGCAATCTGGTAGAAACCGGACTTCCAATACTCCACGGGGCTTCGGGTTGCCTCGGCTGGCACTACCAAAATCAACGCAGAGCGTCGGCCAAATTCTGCCACCAAGTCGCCCACAAGTCCGTGTGCGCTGGATCGCTCAACGGAGGTTCCTCCGAGCCACCGAAAGATCGGTGCAATGACCGGCACAAACATCTGCGACTTACCAAGCCAACGGATCTCATTGCCAGTAGCACCCGCAATTGCCAAGGTCATGGGAAAATCCCAGTTACTTGTATGCGGTGCGGCAATCATGACGCAGCGATCCGGAAGTACTTCAGCTTGGCTGACTTTCCACCGCCACAGGAACAACCAGATATTCGACAAGATTTTTCTCACTCAGAACAATAACCCTTTGTCAGCCACCTCGCCGAGCGGTGAGGGGTAGATTTGATGCTCCAATGGTCGCTCAAGCGAAATCTTTGAAACCGGCACCGGAAGATTCCCCCGATCTAGCGCGCGGCAAACTCATTGATGCTGGGTGTGAATTAGTGCTGGAGCACTACAAGGAGGGGACAGGACTGCGAGAGGTGTACGCCTATCTCAACGCCGGAGCAGTCTCGAAGCGTGCTGGGTTGAGCCGGGGTTTGATCTATCACTACTGGGGTGACGGCGAGTCGTCGAGTGGCTCGGCCTTTGAGGCGTTTCTTGTCTCCGTGTCAGATCGACTCCTAGAGCGCTCATCTGTGCCAGAAGATCTCTCAGAGATGGCCGCTTACTTGCCCTCGAACATGACCGACATGATCTTGGAAATCACTGGGTATGAGCTAGACCGAACCTCGGGCGAGGAAGCACCCCTTTGGAACGCAACCGAGATGCTTGCTTTGCACGGCCTCTTCTCGGAAGCCGAAACCGAAAGAACGCTTGAGGGCCTAGATGCTTTCTGGGAAGTTGGTCTCGGCCAGATCCAACGAGAACCGTTGCCGCCGTTGGGCTATCGCGAACTCTCAATCGCATCAAGCAACTTGATTACTGGGTTTGCAAGCCCAGTGCTTGGCACCCATGAACGATTGTGGAAAGAATACGACTGGCCTGGCAGTGAAGAGCGGGAATCCTCAACTCGCCCTTGGACGCTCCTAGCGATTGCAATGGAGTCGATCATCCTTGGGATGACTCGGCCTGTCGACAAGTCATGAGCCCGGTGAGGGCTAAAACGACACCGATCCCAGAAGATTGGCTCTCACAAACCAAGCTTCTGGGACCAGATGGGGCAGGACTCAAGATACGGCTAATTGACACTTGTGTCAAGGGGTATCTGAAAAAAGTTTATTCATGGTCAATAATCTTGAAGACGCCGTTATCGATTCCAATCACATAGACCTCATTCTTTGAGTCTTCAAAGAAGCTCACGGTGCTTTGAAGCTCAATGCCCAAAGACTGCGCAGTGGGGTTTTGGTTGCTATCTAGGCGAAGGCTCTGAAGCTCAGGGTTGCAGAAATCGGAGTACAGGTACGACCCCTGCAGGCTTGGAATCTTCTTGCCCCGGTAGACCACACCGCCAGTAACGGAGCAGCCTTCATCATGGGAGTAGCTCAGGATGGGTTGCGTAAACGGCCCGGCGCTACTTGCTCCTGTTGAGGGATTGGGATCAGAGAATTCTGCCGTACCTTCGTAGATGTCCCAGCCAAGGTTTGCCCCGCGTCCACCGCCTTGGCTAGCTGGCAGAAAATTGATCTCTTCCGTCTGGCTCTGACCAACATCGCCGATCCACAAGTCACCGGTTGCGGAGTCAAAACTGAACTGCCAGGGGTTACGAACCCCCGTGAGCCAAATCTGCGGCTCAGCTCCCTCAGTGGCCACAAACGGGTTACCTGCAGCCACGGCTTGTGGCGCATCGGGGTCAAGCCGGAGAATCTTCCCGAGCAGCACAGAACGGTTCTGAGCATTGCCATCAGGGTCACCTGAGCCGCCACCATCGCCGAGCGACAGGTACAAAAAGCCATCAGGGCCAAATGCGATATGGCCGCCGTTGTGGTTTCCGAATGGCTGGGGAACGCTCAGAACTTCTCTGACGCTCTCAGGCACAACCTTTGTTCCATTGAGCTTGTATGAGTCGAGTTGGCTACTGCCGTCCCGAGCCGAGGTGTAGCTCACAAAGAGTTCGGAGCCGTCAGGCCGTATGGCAATCCCAAGTAGGCCTCGCTCTGCTTCGGTGCTGCCTACTAGCTTCTCGATATCCAAGACAGGTTCCGATGAACTGACCTGACCGGACTCGTTCAGGTTGACGAGGATCACCCGCCCTGCCCGCTCGGCGATCAGGAATGAATCACTACCCGGAACTGCCACTCCGGCAATCGGGCTGTCAAAGCTTGCGTCAACTGCTTGGAGCTTGAGGTCGGGCATCGGGCTGCTCGTTGAACTGCTTGTCGGACCGCTCTTCGGACTGCTTGTCGGACTGCTTGTCGGGCTGCGCTTCGGACTGGCGCAAGCCGCAAGAGTAGAAAGAAGAAGCGCTGCTATGAGGAGTTTTCTCATTCGATCAGTCTGGTTGAAAAAACTCCTGATCCAGCCGCGGCCAGTGAGTTCAGCCTGCGAGTTCGGCAACTGAGTTCGGCCCGTGGGCAGCCTTCCGATAACCTAGCGAGGTGAACCTTTCGCCCACAGCGCTCCTAGAGCACGCTCGCTCTGCTGAGGGTCGTAAGCAGATCCGCTATGTGGGTGTCTCGGTGGTGTTTGTTCCTGTCGGGCAGATCATGATTCAAGTGCTTGGCACCTTCGTCTTCGATGGCGACTACACCAAGGCCTCGATTCTGAGTGCACTTATTTTGATTTTTCCGAACTTCTTTGCCAACAAGTACTTGGTATGGAAAGAAGTCTCGAAAGATAATCTCCGCACCCAGATTCTTGTGTTCTGGATAGCCGGCGTGCTTGGTGTGAGCTTTGCAACCTTGTTGACTTGGCTAGTCGAGGAGCAGTTCCGTGGCCAAGGCCTGACTGAGCAGATTGCTGTCTTCGCGGCGCAACTCCTTGGGTTCGGTGTGGTCTGGATCTTGCGATACTTGGTGCTCGACCGCTGGATCTTCAAAGCCACTCATCATGGTGAAGAGCCCGATGAGGACGAGCTAGAGATGATGCACGGAGACGTCCCGATCTGATGCAGCCAGGTCAGATGCAGCCAGTTCAGACGCAGCCAGCTGAGATGGACCCAATTCTGCGCGCTGCGGCAGAGGCCGCTAGAGGGTTCATGCCCCCCGATGAGGGTCTTGCGCTCTACCAAGCTGGCCTGGCAGCAGCACTGGCGCTGCCAGGGTCGCCGTTATTAGAGGTGGGCTCTTATTGCGGCAAGTCATCGGTCTACCTCGGAGCTGCTGCCCAAGCGGGTGACACGGTGCTGATTGCGGTTGACCATCACCGTGGCTCAGAAGAGAATCAGCCTGGCTGGGAGTGGCATGAGCCTGATCTGATGGACACCGAGCTTGGCGTGATGGACACGCTGGGTTGGTTTCGCAGAACGATTTACCGCGCAGGGCTCGAAGGATCGGTCATTGCAGTAGCGGGTGACTCGCCAACTGTTTCTCGGGTGTGGTCCACCCCGTGTGCATTTGTCTTTATAGACGGCGGCCACGGCGAAGAACCGGCTGCGTTGGACTACAGGCTCTGGACCCCTCATGTTGCCCTTGGCGGCACACTGGCAATCCACGATGTGTTTCCCGACCCCGCAGATGGCGGTCGACCGCCCTATGAGCAGATATATCTTCCGGCCCTAGCCTCGGGAGAGTTCAAGGAAGTCTCGGCCACGGGCTCTTTACGAGTCCTCACCCGCATTCTCTGAAACTGGTTCCTCGGTTGCTGGAGTCTCTGAAACCGCAGTTTCTGAAACGGGTTCCTGCGAAGGTCCAGTTTCTGGATTTGCCGCACCGGTCCGGTCAAGAGGCGAGGGCGCTCGGACCCCTTTTCCCGTAGCGCGAGCTAGAGAGACCGGGTCAAGGCCAGCTTCTTCGCGGCGAATACGCTTTTTTCGCGAAGAACTCCACACCGCCACGGCAATCAGGATGATTGCGCCGCAGATTAAGAAGAACAACGAGACTTGAAGCCACCCACCTGGGTCAGTTGGGCTCAGGGGCTTCATGCCCATATTCGGCCGCTGGATGCTGTTTCCTAACAGGCGGTTGTCTTCTGGAAGAGAAGTGGTCGTATCGCCAGGCTCTGCCCCAAGGGGCTGCACTACTCGCGTTAGCTGCGCTGACCGAGTGAACGGAGCTGCCGGAGTGAACGGAGCTGCCCCGGCCGGCTGGACGGCGAACCCGATCGAGACTGTCAGGCTCGTCAACAGCAGGGCACACACAGCAAGGGCGCGGCTGCCTTTCGTGCGGCTGCCCTTCATGCGGCTGCCCTTCATGCGGCTGCCCTTCATGCGGCTGCCCTTCATGCGGCTGCCTTTCATGCGGGCGCACTGACATCAGGTAGCGCTGTGTGATCACTAAAGAGGCCAGAGGTTGCTGACTTTCCACCCAGTGCGTCGGCCGCCAAGATGACTGCGGCCGAGGTATACGTTGACTGTTCTCCACCCGGGAAGTGCACCTCTTCAGGAATCACGATTCCTGTCCAATACCGCTCGCCGTCGGTGCGCAGTTGTTGCGCCCAAGCAAAGAGTTCTTTGGCAGTTTCCACTTCGCCTACTGCAAGGTATGCAATTGCGCACTCACAGGTTTCTGCTGCAGTCACCCACGGCCGATCAGAGACACAACGGATGCCCCACCCATCAAGGGTAAAGGCCTCTTGGCGATGCCTGAGGCGCTCGCGGCCGGCCTCGCCTCCGAGGATTCCGCACAGCACGGGGTAGTACCAGTCCATTGCCCAGCGATGCTTCGGCGCAAAGGCATCGGGATCATCACGAATGACCGCAAAGAGTCGCCCGGCAGCAAGCTCCCAGTTGGGCCGCTCATGTCCTAACTCCTGAGCAATGGCTATTGAGCATCTCAGGCTGTGACAGATTGAGGATGACCCAGTCAGGAGCGCAAACGTAAACGGGGTGGAGTCTGCATGTCGGGCCCACAGAATCTCTCCACGCGGCTGTTGAAGTGCCAGCACAAAGTCGGTCGCCGCACGCACCATCGGCCACATTGATTCCAGTGCTCCGCGGTCACGGTACGTCAGCCAGTGAAACCACACTCCGGCAGCCACATAGGCCACGCAGTTCGCATCGAGCTTGTCTTGCTCAATCTCCCCATCCAAGTAGTACTGATGCCAAGCTCCGTCTTCTCGCTGCAAAGAGGCCAGCCAGTCGAACCCTCTTTCGGCGGCTTCGCGGTGGCCACCCAACATGAGCGCCATAAGTGCCTCGGTATGGTTCCATGGGTCGGCATGTCCGCCCGGAAACCACGGCACCATGCCCGTTGGCAGTTGCCACTCTGCAATAGCAGCGACTGTTGCGCTGAGTTCGGATGCAGTAACGAGACCGTCAATATCGACGAGTTGGTGATCAGACACCGGCATCGGCCCTCTCGGCGGAGGGTGAGCCTGAAGAATCAGCGAACTTCACACGGGCATGGCTTGCACTTTCGGGCAAGACCGCTGCGGTCTTTGTAGACGAGTTGCGACTGTTTACTACTGGCTTTTGTGAATACACCACGATGCTTTTGCCGAGCACCGGGTTGAGCAAGCGCTCGGCAGTTCGGGTGAGCGCTGGTGCTTTGGCAATATCCCACACCAGTAACTTGTGATACGCCTGAACCAAGGGGTGGATGTCATTGCTGACCCCAACAACGCACTTGAGCCACCAGTACGGCGAGTGAAGCGCATGTGCTCGGTGCGAACTCTGGGGTTTGAGACCCGCTTGAGTGAGACGATGACGAAACAGTGGCTCTGTATAGATACGAACGTGGCCACCCTCTGCGAGCGGAGCGTGATACTCGGCTGAGAGAGCCCAGCAGATCTTTTCGGGGAACCATGCCGGGACTGTGGCTGCCAGAATGCCACCTGGCTTGAGGACCCGTGCAAGCTCGGCCATGCCGCCCTCATCATCAGGGATGTGCTCAAAAACCTCTGAGCAGATGATGCGATCAAAGGTATTGTCGGCAAACGGCAGGCGCAGTGCGTCACCGTTGAGGCAGGCTCCGAGGCCGTTTGGGTCTGCCTCCCCGGCCTCTTTCATTGCCCAGAACAATGCCGAAACCGGCGGGAGTTCTGCGAAGTCATAATCCAAAGCGACCACGCGTGCGCCTCTGCGAAAGCACTCAAAAGAATGCCGACCGGCGCCAGCGCCCATATCGAGAACAAGGTCTCCCTCGCTCAGTCCGAGTTCTTGATAGTCAACTGTTAGCACGGCGTTGTCCTTATGCGGGTCTCTGTGTCGAGGGGTGTACTAGCGGCGGTCGTAGCGATCGCGAGCGGTATCTTCGAGGAGCGCTCGATAATGGTCCACGGTGCGAACAGCAGTGTGTCTCCAACTCCATCGTGAAATCACTCGCTCGCGTCCCGCTGCACCAATTTGTTTTGCGGCCTCTGGATCGTCAAGGGCGCGGCGGATACCGGCCGCAAGCGACTCGCTGTCGGCGGGAATCGTCATAAAGCAGGTCTCGCCATCGGGGCCGGCAACCTCTGGAATCGCGCCGCCAGTGGTAGCTACGAGCGGGCACCCAGTGCTCATGGCCTCAATTGCCGGGAGCGAGAAACCCTCATACAGGGAGGGAACCACGGCGCAGGCAGATTCGTTGTAGAGCTCCACTAAGCGTTCGTCGGTGATTCCCGAGACAAACTCAACAGCGTCTTCTAGTCCAAGTTGCTCGATCGTGCGTTGTGCAGCAGAGCCCTCTTTGAGACGGCCGACCATGATGAGCTTGAGGGTAGGCCGTTCTGATCGCAGCTTGGCAAGTGCCTCAAGTAGGTAGCGCTGACCCTTCATTGCAACATCGGAGGATGCAGTAGAGATGATCTGATCGGTCTTGCGCTTGATGCCAGGCAAAGGAATGAACAGCTCGGGGTCGACTCCCACAGGAACTACAAAGAGGCGCTCCGGAGAAACCATATGGTCTCGGCAGATGTCGTCATACGAGGAGCGGCTCACCGTTATGACGCGACGCAAGCGTTTGGCAACCCGGGTCTGCATTTTGGTAAACGCATACCAGCGTGACTTTGACCATCGCTGATACGCCGACTCGGCGTGCTGCATTTCAAGGCGACGGTCCATGGTGATGGGGTGGTGGATTGTCCCCAGAACCGGCAGCCCCATTCGCTCCATGAGGAGTAGTCCATAACCCAAGCACTGATTGTCTTGAACAAGATCAAAATCGTTGCGGCGGCTCTTGAGGTGATCCCAAGCTCGCAACGAGAAGGCCAACGGCTCGGGGAACGTGCCGCTAGAGAAGGCGGTTACCTCTGCGTAATCCCAGCGATCCTTCAGCTCCCACCATGCAGGCATTCGCATGGGGAAGTAGTCGTTGTAAATGTCCAAGCTGGGAAGGCTCACCAGCGGAACGCGCTCGTCAAGAATGGGGTACGGCTGGCCCGAGAGCACCTCTGCGCTATGGCCGAGGTCAACGAGCGCCTTGGTGAGATGCCGGGTGTACACCCCCTGTCCACCTACGTGTGGTTTTCCCCTATAGGTGAGGTACGCAATGCGAAGCGGGTCGTCTGGGCCGGGTAAACGCGGCAATGATCCAGACCCTGAGCTCGCCGCACCGTTGTTCATAAGGAACAAGCTTCGCTGTGCGGCTACCTCATGGTCAAATGCTGGCAATCAAGTGGCGGGCTTCTTGGAGCGGCTTCGGATTCGGTGAGAACCTGCGAATGCAATGGCAATTCCGGCCAAAAAAAGTGCCGGGACGTCGCCAAGGGCTTGGGCCGGCGTGGTTCCTGTCATCCGTGGAACGTTTGCGATCAAGACTCGAGGTTCGCTGATATTGCTCCGCTGCAGGATCTTGCCTGTGTCATCAAACACAGCAGAAAAGCCTGTTGGAGATGTTTGGACGAGCCAGCGCCCGCTCTCGACTGCCCGAAACGCCGAGGTGGCCAGTTGCTGGGTTTGCACTTGGGTGAGCCAATAGCTTGACCCGTTCGTGGGGTTGACCACCACTTCGCCACCGAGTCGGACACCTTCTCGGATTCGTCTTGCAAAGAAAATCTCCCAACTAATGGCCACAGCAATAGGCCCGGCGGGGGTCTCCACCATGGATGGACCTGCCCCAGGGGCTGCATCTCTAGGCGGCAAGGAGCTTCCGCCGAGTGGCTCAAAGAGCCATCGGAGCGGCACGTATTCGCCAAAAGGAACCCTGCGCTCCTTGTCGAATCGGTCGCCCAGCTCCCCATTTGGTGCAATGACTACTGAGTAATTCAGGAACTGGTTCGGGTCATTCGGATCGTCCTCAACCACCCCTGCCAAGATCGGCGCGTTCAGTCGCGCAGCCTCCGCTGCGATCTGATCTTTCCAAGCATCATCACTAAAGGGGCCTGCCACGTTGATGGCGTTTTCTGGCCAGATCACCAAGTCAACGGGCTCTTTAATGGTTTGAGTTGCGCGCAGATGAGCATTGAATACTTCGGGAACCTGCTCTGAGTCGAACAGGGTTCCTTGTTTGCCGCCGCCCTGAACAGCAGCAATGCGCATGGTCTTATCTGCCCCGTCAATCGGGTGCACCAGACTGAGCGAGGCAACGCCTGCGCCCACTAGTACCGCACAGCCCAGTAGAACTGCGACTGGTTCTTTCCAACGCCTTTCTGCAACGGCCACATACAGCGCACAACCGAGCGAGGCCACAGCGGCGCTCACAAGAAGCCCTCCGCCAAGGCGAGCAATTGGCAGTAGTGGCCCTCGGCCTTGGCTCATGGACAATAACGACAGCGGAACCCCGCCAAAGGGTGCATGGCAATGGAACCACTCAAAGACCACCACGCTTGCGGGCAGCATCAGAAGTCGCCAGCGGTTTGCTGGAACAGAGAGGCCCACCAGGCCAACCATCGTGGTCCAGCCCAACAAAAGCCCGCCGAGGTAGCCGGCTGGCGAGAGTTTCCACATCCACAGCACAGAAGGTGCAAACCATCCCAGGCCAACCATCCAAGAAAGCAGGTATCGCTGCAACCCAGCTTGATTGCTCAGGAGTGCAGCCCACAGTGCGATTCCGGCAATAGCTAGTGGCCACCATCCCCATGGTGGAAGAGAAGCACAAATCATCATCCCGGCCAACAGGCCGAGCAATAGTGGGAGCAGACGTTGTTTCACGGATCATGATCTTCGCACTCTGCTGGGTAAGTTGTAGGAACCTTGGCTTGATGCTGTGAAAATCGCCGGGCCGGCTAGCGCTTGGCTCGTGCCGGATTCGCCGCTCAGTTGGCCTAGTGTGTTTGGCAGTCTGTGCTGTGCGTAGGGTCGCACGCACACCGCAAATAGAAGGATTCCAATGTTGCATTCTGCAAATCATGATCGCCCCCGGATGAGAACTCGCCGTGCACTTGGTCTCGGATTGGCAGTTCTGTGCGTGGCAGGTAGCGCCATTGCAGGTTGTAGCAGTGAGGACTCAGCCTCGACTGCCACAACCGAGGCTGCCCCAGAAGGAGCGACGGCCGAGAGCACCACGACCACTGCTGCTCCTGCAACCTTGCCAAGCGTGTCGAATGTGTTTGCTCCGCCCACCGAGGCAGGACAAGACGTCATGGTTTCGCTCAGCATTACCGGAGGCGCCACCGAGGATGCGCTCGTTGGTGTCTCGATCTCCGAGGAGTGGGCCGAGTCTGCAATGTTGGTTCCAGATGCCGCAGTAGTTCTGGTGCCTTCCCAAACGGTGAACCTGACCAAGTCCGGTGCCTATATCGAGGTGGTTGGCCTGAAGAAGGCACTAGATCTGAATAGGCCATTCGAGATCACTCTGAAGTTCAAGAACTCACCCGAGCAGACAGTTCAGGGCGGTGTTCGCTCAGTGAGTCTTGGCAGCAGCTGAGCCGTCTCGGCAGTAGCTGATTGTTCGGCTTAGCCATCTACGAGTCGTGCAGCTGCGCTTCGACCCTGACGGATGCAAGCGGGAATCCCGAGCCCTCGGTACGAGGCACCCGCCAGCATGATTTTTGGGCAGTCCCGCGACAGCGAACGCTCGAGGCTGTCTACAAGTTCAAGATGCCCAACTCGGTACTGAGCAAAGCCATTGGGCCACCGAGAAACACGAGTAGCTAGGGGGGCCTCGGTGATGCCCAAGGTGGTCGCTAAGTCGCGCAGTAGGCCATCGGCGAGTTCTTGGTCAGTGAGTTCTACCCCGCGCGGGTCGCGATCATGTCCAGCAGAAACACGAAGCACCACGTGGCGGCCATCATCCCAGTGCGCCCACTTGGTTGACCCTACCGAGGCTGCGGTCATCAAGAGCCCTGCAGTTCGTGGAACCAAAAACCCAGATGCAGGTAACTCGCAAGCAACGGCGGCTCGGTCAAACACAAAGGTAAGTAAGGCAACCGATGAGTACGTTATTTGTTCGAGCTGCGCCGAAGTTTCTGGGCTGATTCTGCCGAGCAGGTGGGCCGCACTCGGTGCCGGCGTGCAGATCAGAACCTCGTCTGCAGTGAAGCTGCCAGCAGTGAGTTCAGTGATGATCTTGTCTTGGCCTGAGAGTGCACAGCTCACGGCCTCGGTCTCGGTAACGATTCGAACGCCACGGGCCTCGAGTGCATCATGAAGTGCCTCTACGAGCACGGTGGTTCCCCCAAGCAGGGCAGTAAAGACAGGCTCGTTCGGCAGTGGTGCGGCGCGTTGTGCCTGCTTGCGTAGAGCCAGTGTGAGGCTGCCACCACCTGCAGCGGCATCAAAGAGCTGAGGAGTGACAGCTTGCAGGCTGAGCGTGTCGACATCTCCTGCGTTGATGCCGCCAATGAGGGGGCCAACAACATGGTCAACAAGTTCGCGGCCGTATCGCTGCGTCAGGAATGCTCCGATGGAGACATCCCCCGTTGGTGCGGACCAGTTTGAATCAACCTCTGATCGGGCGCGTTCCATGCCCGCATCAGAGAGCAGCCCGCTTGCCGCTAAGGGCTCAAAATCTACGGGCACTCCCAGCACTGTGTCGGTGGGTAAAAACCGGAGCTCACCCCCTACAAACACTTGTGCTCTGCCGACTGCCGGATGGGTGAACTCGCTCTCTAAGCCAAGCTCGGTACACAACTGCACGGCATCTGGCACCCGACACAAGAAGGCATCTGCCCCTTCGTCAAGCATCATGGTTTGACCATCAGGAAGAGCCATTGCTGAGCCAAGGATCTTGCCGCCGAGCCGCGGCTGAGCATCGATGAGCGTCACCTCAACTCGGGGGAACTGAACGGCCTCCCACGCGGCGGCTAGGCCAGTAATGCCACCGCCGATGATCAGCAGTTGACTCATTTCTCGGCAAGCTCATAGAGCCGCCCAGCAAGCGCGCCCATGACTTGTTCGTCAGCGTTGACTACATCTGTCCGAGCAAAAGCCAAGCCCAATTCCGCAGCCAGATTGGCAGCTTCAATATCAAGATCGAAAAGCACCTCAAGGTGATCAGCAGTGAAGCCTTGAGGCACGACCAGCACTCCCGCAGCCGTTGCAGTTGCTGCGACCTCTTTAATGCTGTCCAAAATATCGGGCCCTCGCCACGGTTCTGGTGTTCGTCCAGCAGACTGCCAACCGATGCTCCACTGCTGTGTACCGCCGCCCTGCGGGGTACTTGCTAGACCAGCACGCTCTGCGATTGCCTGAGCAGACTCAAGGAGTTGTTCGGGGTAGGGATCATCCACAAGCACTCGCTCGGGTAGGGAGTGTGCAGTAAAGAACACATGGGTGTTTTCTGGTAAACCCTCAAGCTTGGTTCGCACTGAATTGGCTTGGTGTGTCAGGTACGCATCTTCAAGACTCCACGAGTCGAGACCCACAAATGGCACACCTAGGTCCTCGGCGGCGCTTGCCGCACGCTGCTGATACTGCCCGACACTGAAACCCGAATAGTGCGGGGCCAGAACCAATCCGACGATGCGCTGCACTCCGGCCTCAACAAGAGCAGCAACGCCATCTTCGACGAATGGTGCCGAATGCTTTTGCCCCAGTTGAACCACAAATCGGTCGGGGTTGTCGGCCTGAGTCGCCAAAGCCTGCAGCGCAGATTCGACTGCGTTGAGCTGAGCTTGAGTGCGTGCGAGGAGCGGAGAGATCCCGCCAATGGCTGCATACCTGCTGATGAGGTCCTGCAACTGCTCATCAGTTGGCGGACGACCTCGACGAATATGGGTGTAGTACTCGGGGATATTCTCCGGGCTCGACGGGGTGCCGTAGGCCATAACAAGGATGCCGACGCGTGACGCTGTGGTGGGGGAGTTCTGAGTCATCTTTTTACCTCTGTTCGTTCTCTGTAGCAGTGGAGTGAATGAGCTCAATGACCCGTTCAAGCACCTCTGGGTTTGTCTCCGGTAGTACACCGTGGCCCAGATTGAAGATGTGGCCGCCGCGGCCACCAGGGTTTCCGCCGCCGCGAGCGAGTACGTCAAGCACAGCAGGCTCAGTCGGGCCCCATCCCGCGGCGGGTAGCGCTGGGTCGAGATTCCCCTGCAAGCCGACCGATGCCGGAACGCGCAATCGTGCCGCATCAAGTGGAGTTCTCCAGTCAACCCCTACTACCTCTGCGCCGGCTGAAGCCATGAGGCCGAGCAGTTCGGCGGTGTTCACACCAAAGTGGATCCGCGGCACCCCAAGCTCGGCAACTGCAGTCATCACCTTGGTCGAACTAGGAAGCACAAAGCGTTCGTAATCTGCTGGGCTGAGTGCCCCGGCCCAAGAGTCAAACAGCTGAGCTGCAGCGGCACCGTTGCTGATTTGCGATCGCAGCGACTCAATTGCCAAATCTGCAAGGCGGTCCATCAGATCAAACCAGAGCGCCTCGTCGGTGTGCATCAGCGCTTTTGTGTTGACGTAGGTCCGTGAGGGTCGACCTTCGATGAGGTAGCTCGCAACAGTGAAGGGCGCTCCGGCAAATGCGATAAGTGGCACCGTGAGTTCGCTCACCAGGTTACGCACCGTCTGCACCACATAGGGAGTGTCTTGTTCTGGGTCGAGTGGTCGAAGGCGCTGCAGATCTGCTCGAGAACGAAAGGGATGTTCAACCACTGGCCCAACTCCCGGAGCGATGTCTACACCGAACCCAATTGCATGCACGGGAGTCATGATGTCGGAATACAAAATCGCAGCGTCGGTTCCATAACGCTGCACCGGTTGAAGGGTGATCTGTGTGGCCAAGTCAGGATCAGCGATAGCCCTCAGGATGGTCCCAGTGCCCCGAATAGCTCGGTACTCGGGAAGGGATCTTCCTGCCTGACGCATAAACCAAACCGGCGGCCTAGGGGTTGGCAGTCCAGAACAGGCACGAATAAAAATGGAGTCAGCATGAGCTTGGGTCATCTTCTCTAAGTCAATCACGCGTAGCCTGAGTTCTCCCACCTGACGGCCTGCACCGTCTCTGGGACTTCACCATCCGAGGTAAGTAGCTGGAGAGCATGATGCGCCGCAGTATTGACGATGATCAGATTCCAATCCCGCCGGTTGAGCCCGAGGACGCGGCCGAGATGCTGCCAATCAACTGGGCAGTTTCGGTTTGCGATGATTATTTAGATGCCGGAGTGCGAATTCAGCTCACCGTTGAAGAGTTCGGGGCGCCCGCCACTGGCCTAGTAGGACACCTTGAGCCGTCACAGGCCCGCCGCTTGCGGTTGGCGCTCAGGTCTGCGCTCAAAGAGATTGGTGAAGAGGTAGGGCAGTAGGTAGCGCAGTAGGTAGGGCAGTAGTCAGTACCGCCGCCCTTTCGGCTGCCCGATTTT
>CAEZYU010000053.1_pt1 | contig 15962 bp, 16 predicted proteins | sample 7265681 | NCBI WGS metagenome assembly CAEZYU01 (sample SAMEA6813940, study PRJEB35770) | freshwater metagenome | biome: Freshwater; feature: Freshwater reservoir; material: water | place: Czech Republic | collected 2017-04-14 | depth 30m m | reverse complement strand
GCAGGATGTACACGAGCACACGGACGAACAGGATCAGGAGCATGAGCGGGAGCAGAAGATCGAGAGAGAGAGCAGGAGCTGGAGAAGGAGCATGAGTGGGAGCAGGATGTACACGAGCACACGGACGAACAGGATCAGGAGCATGCGCGGGAGCACAAGATCGAGGGCAGAAAAAACGAGCCAAGCCATTGGCCGAGCGGTGATGCCACGCAGATCACTATGCCTGCAATCCAGGCCGAGGCTGTACTGAACGGTGGTGGGTGAAAGGTGGCGATCGTGAACGTCACTCCCAAAGCACCGATCATCCCAGCTACAGGGCCCTCCCAGCGGCTGCTTGCATCTGCACCAAGCAGGAATGATCCTGCGTCGTACAAGCTAACTGCCAGCACCAAGAACAGTCCCGCCCACAGTCCGGCTCGCACTGACAGCACCACCGAAATTGAGGCAAGGGCAGGCAGCACAATGCCAATCAGTGTGGGAGCAGCAGATGAAGGACGCAGACCAAACACCAGGTGCACTAGGAGCGCAATCAGGGGCAACACGATGAGCGCAGCGCCAGCCATGCCGGTGCTGTAAGCCGCAGCTAGCGGCATCAGCCCAGCACCAACCGCGGCGACCAGGCGGAACAACCCGCCCGTGCTCAGCCGATGAGACGCAGTATCTACATCCTCTGATAGTGCGGGCGCTACTTGCTCGCTCTTCGCTACTTGCTCGCTCTGCTCTACTTGCTCGCTCTGCTCTACTTGCTCGCTCTGCTCTACTTGCTCGCTCTGCTCTACTTGCTGGCGCTGCTCTATTTGTTCGCGCTGCCAGGAAGCGACTATCTGATAGCCCGCTGCAGCAGAGATCACGGCCCAGACAGCAGCAGTCCAGACGCGCCCGCTTGTTGCAGCAGCGAGCACAATAAAGAACCAAAACACGCCAACGCGGATTCTTGGGCCACGAGTCTCTGGGGTCACCAAGAGTTGGCTGAGCCGCTCAGTGAGTCCGGTGCGTTCGCTCCCAGAATTGCCGCCTGCAGCTTCCTCAGCACTGCTGTCGGGGCTCGACTCTGCGAGTGCCTCAGTGGCTGCCTCATCAGCCCGCTGCGCTGCTCGCCTTGGTCGAACCACAGGCGCGACAACCACCACTTGGTTCTCTTTGGTCGACGGTTCCGTCGTCACCACGGGAACCCCCACTTGGGTGGGCCGACTCATCCTCGGGTCTCCAGCAGACGCGGGCAACAAAAATTCACTTAGTAAGAGTACTCAGCAAGCGCTCAGATACCCCAAAGCGAGGGCACAGCCACAACCGATCGACTGGTACCTTCTCATCTGTGACCAGCCTCCTTCTTGTGCGACATGGACAGTCCGTTTGGAATGCCGACGGCCGTTGGCAAGGCCAAGAGAACCCTCCGTTAACTGACCTAGGTAAGGAACAAGCTCGCCTTGCGTCTCATGGAGTCGGCGCAGTGGACGCAATTTATTGCTCCCCGCTTGACCGTGCGGCCACCACAGCGATGATCATCGCTGAGCAGATCGGAATGGGTCCGATTCTGATCCTCCCAGGCCTGATGGAACGTCACGCTGGCGAGTGGCAGGGCCTCACGCGGGACGAGATAGAAGAGCAGTACCCGGGGTATCTCGACGCCGGAACACGACCGCCATCTTGGGAAGATGACGATGAGGTTGAGGCGCGCGTGATGGCGGCCCTAGATGAAATAGCCGAGCAGCACCCCGATGGGCATGTGCTCGCTGTGGCTCACGCCGGAGTGATTTTTGCCGTTGAGCGCATCATCGGAGCTGAATGGGAGCGGCTGGCGAACTTAGGTGGCCGGTGGCTTGAACACGCCAACGGAAGTTGGACCATCGGCAACCGCGTTCACCTGCTCATCAGCGAGACTATTCCTGATCAGATCTGATCAACTGCAGATGAAGCGAAGCGATCTTGTGGAACTGCGGCAGCTATTTGCGAAGCAGCGGAATCTCCGAGTGATCCATCGGTTGAAATCTGCTCAAGAGTTGTAATTGCCTGTTCTACTGCTGCAAGGTCGGATTCAAGTTGACCGAGCACTAAAAGCTCGTCCTGCTCCCCGACAGAAACTGCTGAGCTCGTCGAGTCTGGGCTAGTCGAGTCTGGGGTGGGTTCGCTGTTTGTCTCCATGCCCGTACAACACTAGTAGTCGGCTCATGCAGTAACTCGCTGCCATGAAAGCAGGTCGACCTTGACGCTACCGATACTGTTCAGACCGCGTGTTCATGATTCTTTGCAACCAACGGTTCGTTGGTATTGAACTTCAACAAGAAACACTGATTGCTCAGGTGCAAGGGGAAACCCTCGGCCGTTCTCTGCTGATTGCCGTGGTCGTAATCTCGCCATACGTGATCTACAAGATGCGTCAGGTTCGCTTGGTCCGTCGCGCACATGAGGCAGTACTAGCGGCCGAGGCCGCGCCACCTCCACCAGACACTGTTCCGCTGCCTGCGCTCGAGGATGTGATCCGAGACATCTCGTATGTGGTGACCGAGGCCAAGGTGAACGGTGGCGCAATTTTGGTCATACCCACGCGGGTCACGGTGAGTCACCGAGAGGCCAGCGATGACATTGTGGACCTGTTGGTCAGCGACGCTCTGCGCAGATCAGGACTCATGATTGCCGGCCAAGAATCAACTCAGGAAGGCCGCCTCGTGCACTGCGTGCCGGCCAGTTCCCCAGCGTGAACACCGCAGGCCGAGGCCTGTACTCTTAGCCCTCAGCAGAAGTACTCCGAGACGCAACCTGAGACGGGTGATCCACATGCATGAAACAGCCACCATGCAACCAACCATTGTCGAGCCGGGTGGAGCAACAACCACCGTTACCGAGGAGCGACTCGAAACCGAAGACGGACCTGTTGCGCACATCGTCAAGACCAAGCGCAACGAAGATGCAGCAGCGAAAGTGCTTGCTGCGCGAGTTGAAGGAACCCCGCTCGAGGCCCTGTGCGGCCATGTCTGGGTGCCATCTCGTGACCCAAAGCAGTTGCCTGTTTGCCAAAAATGCAAAGACATTTATCAAATGTACAAAGGCATGAACGACGGGCTCGACGACACCCCTCGGATGTAGCGCGTCTGGAGCGGTTTTTCGACAGTATGTGTCGAAAAAGCGCTCCAGACGCGTATCGGGCGCGTGTAGATCAATCGGCGAAGGCACAGGAGTTCTCGGTCACCAAAACCTGCCGGCCGATTAGTTCAGCGGTCAGTCCCTCTGAGAGCAGCTCCGGATCGGTGCTTGTGCCAATCCAGCGTCGCCCGTCGGCAAGGTCTGCAATCACGAATGCCGAGGAGGGATCGGTCCCCGCGTAGGTCACCGTGTAGGAGGCAATGGTCGCAAGGCCCGATCCCTGATTCGTGACCTCTCGAACAGCAGTGGCGGCGCTGGCAGCATCGACGAGGTCTGCGACAAGAACCTCTCCCGGCTCGGTTGACCACACCGCCAAGGCAGGCTTGGTGAGCAACCCCGACACTGTGGTCACCAGACCGAGCGAACCAGGATCTTCACGCAGTCGATCCACCACCGCGGCAGTGGCCTGATAAGTGAAGTTGTTGAACGGTCCGCCGGCAAAAGCCATGCCTCCGATCAACGTGGGAGCTTGATCCTGAGCCAAGCCAAGTTCGCGTTGCTGCACCCGGACTGCTGCTGGGAAACAGCTGTACACCTCGGCGTACTGCACCTGATTGAGCGGCTGCTGCAGGTGCGCCGCTGCAGCATCGCCGAGCACCTTCATGGCGGGCCAGCGGCCCATCTCTGCTCGTTTTGTCAGCGAGACCGACAACGAAGATTCCAGCGCTACTCGCGGAAAGACCCACTGGTCGGTTGGCACGCCGAGTTCACGAGCCAAACCGACCGAGCACAACACCAGTGCTGCTGCCTGATCCACCGCCCACTGCGTGCTGTGCCACTTGGCGTAAGGAAAGGCCAGCGGCCGATTGCCCTCGCCGGCAACGCGCAAAAACTCTGCTGAACGAGGAGCGCCGAAGGCGGCATCTGGGTTGAGAGTTGCGACCTTGTTGAACTGATGCCACAGCGAGGCAATCGAGTCGAGGTGATCGGGTACTGACTGCCTCTCGGAATACCTGAGTGCTGCATCAATACAGGCGTACTGCTCGACCGCAGACCAGATTCCGGCAGCGATTTCGGCCTCTGCCATGATCTCGCCCTCGGGCATCCAACGCTCATCGGGCTCTGTGCCATCAGGCGTTGTGCCTAGGGCAGTTCCACCGGCGCGCTCAATGCTGAGTTGGCTGGCTTTGGCCTCGCCGCCGACGATCAACGCCGCTTGCATCTGCCCTGATTGGATGCCCAAAAGTGCAGCCCTGATCGGCGCGTGTTGGGGAACACCGATTTCTACGCGAACGGTTCGTGCCGCCTCACACCCCACACGCGTCGCAACCTCTCGGGCGGGGTCGCCGTAGCGCCAGTCACCCTCGGGCACCGCGACAAGTGAAATTTTCTGCAACAGCTCCGCCCGCCGCGGAGCAGCGACTGCCTGGTCGAGTGCCGAGCGCGCAGCCAACTCCATCATGGTGATGGGATCAGAAAGATCGCTTCTGACCGACCCAGACGAGTCAGAATGAACCCGGTGATGCGCCGTGCCGGTCGCTATGAGCACCGCCATGTTCGGATCAAGTTGGCCGAATGCTGAACCCATGATTTTGGAACCGTACTGTAAGTTTCCTGCACATGGCAGACATTGAATTCTTCTTCGATCCCCTATGCCCGTGGGCTTGGATCACTAGTCGGTTTGTGGTTGAGGTTGCTGAACAACGAGACCTGTCCGTTGAGTGGAGATTCATCTCACTCGCCATGATCAACGAAGTGCGCTTGAACGCCACCCCAGAAGAGGCCGCCGAGCTAGGAATCGAACCTGCGCCTCCTGGATTTGCAGCCGTCGCAGCTGCAGGAGCCTCGCTGCTACGCATCGCCGCGGCGATTCGACAGGAGTCGGGGAACGAGGCCGTGGGCGAGTTCTACACCACCTGCGGAAACCTCCTGCACAAAGGTGGCCGTTCGGCAGCCTTCTGGTCGAGTGACGGCCCCGGCGACCCAAGCGAAGTGGTCAACGAGATTATCGCCGAAGCCAACCTGTCGCCCGAGATTGCAGCCGCCGCCGACCAAGACGAATTTGATGTTGTGGTGCGAGCAGAAACAGACCTTGCGCTTGAGCGAACCGGAAAAGACGTCGGAACCCCCATCATCACCTTCGACACCACGCGACCCAATGAGGCCACGCTGTTTGGGCCAGTCATCAATCGCATTCCACGTGGAGAAGAGGCGCTGCAACTCTGGGACGCGATGTGGATTGTGGCCCGCACCCCTGGGTTGGCCGAGTTCAAACGCTCACTTCGCGGCGCACCCAACTTTGACTAGATCGCAGAGCACTCTTCACAGCTAGACGCGTCACCGACGCCTCAGGTGACGCAGGCGCAACAGGTAGCCTCGGGGGCTTCAGACAATCTGCGGGAGCACAGCAACATGAACTTCTCTGCAACACAGCGTCTCCGCCTAGCGCTGCTACCGATGCTCCTTGCGGGACTCATTGCCGCCGGATGCAGCTCAAAACAGGATGCAAGCACCACGCTCCTTGGGCAGGTACCTACAAACGGCCCTACAACTACGGTTCCGATCGCTGAACCCACGCCGCCATGCGCTGGCAAGAACGGAGTTGGCGGGGAAGTCCCCCAAGGTGCGCAACCAGGTGATCTGATCGCGTCGAGCAACTTGTCACAAGCTTACGGAACCACCGTCGGCTACCCAACGAACGCCGAGGTCTGGCGGATTCTGTATGTCTCCACTGGGTTTGACGAGACTGATCTGCAATTGGTCTGTGGCATGGCAGCTGCTCCCAAAGGCGGACCTGGTTCAGTCGATGGAGTCGGACATCTACTGACTTGGGCCCACGGCACGATTGGTTTGCAGCAGGCCTGCCTACCGTCTTCAAACCCGGCCACAGCCTTTTGGGGGAAGATGGCGGGCGGCATTGGCGCCGTGGCTTGGGGCGCTGGGCCCGGAGCGCACGTGGGTAGCCCGGCCGATGGGCTGTTACAAACTTCACTCAATCGCGGTTGGGTTATCTCCACTACTGACTACCAACCCAATAACACATACATCTTGGGCAAGGTTGCCGCGTCAAATGTGATCGACGCAGCGCGGGCCACAACGCAGCTCATGTCACAGCAGTTCGGCCCCGAAGGAGAAACACCAGCAGCAGCGCCGGTGCCAACTTCGTATGACACCATCTCTCTTGGTCATTCCCAAGGTGGCCACGCCGCGATGTGGACAGCTCAGCTCTACGAGACCTACCTAGCAGGTACTCCAAATGCGGCGGCAGCGCCGCTCCGATTGCGTGGTGCCGCGCTCGAGGCCCCCGCTTCAAACTTGGTAGCTCAGCCAGAGCTTCAACCTGGGGTTGAGTTTGGTCAAGGCCTTGCTGATTGGGAGATGCATCGGTCGATCCAACTCATTGGGTTGCCCATCGGCGCACTTGAGCTGCAGGTAGGGCCAGCACTGTTTTCGTACATCTTTGGTTCATGGGCGCAATTCTCTGCGCGAGGAACGCCGACAGAAAATGCCGATTTTCCTGCTTTCCCACCAGCCGCAAGCAACCTTGACCTAAGCACTATCGCCACGGATCAAGGCGCCGGCACGATTGCTTCGGTCATGCCGCTCTGCCTTGGCGGCTCCGATGCTCAAACGGTAAAAAAACTCGTGGCCCCGTACCGCGATGCCGCAAAGAACAAGATGCTGACTCCCTCCCTGTGGAATCTGCCCAAAGAGTACAAAGCAGATCAGTTCTTTCCCGGTGGTGCCGACAAAACCTGTGCCGAAACAACAGAGCCATCTATGACCAACTGGTGTAGTTGGATTCGCTGGAATATTCCCGGCCCCCTTGGAGACAACCCGTTTCCAAAATTCCCTAGTTGGGATGGAGCCCCGCTTCCACTGATGATCGCTCAAGGAGCAAACGATCCGGTGATCCACTGCATCCCGCTGAAGGGTGCGCCGAAGGCAGAAGTTCCCGATGCTGCAAACTGCATGAGTTCAGCGTTGTACGACACCCTAAAAACGCAGGCCTACTGCCCAGCGTCGGGCAACAAAGGCCACTTGCAACTCTCGGTGTTTCGCAAGAACGGCCGAGACAGCCCTGCTGGCCACTTGGCAATTCCAGGGCAGATTGCCGCCGCGGGGCTGTCGAACACACCCACCGACCTTGTCTTCAGCGGGTCGCCATTAGACAAGTTCATTACGGCCAGTTTTGATGGCACCTTAGAAGCCGGCTGCAGCGCCGAAATACTCAATCCCTGATCTGGTTGCTCTCTGAAACCTGTGCTCTGTTTTCGGACTGCTTCGGTTGAGGGTTATTCTGATGAAGCGGGCCTCTAGCTCAGTTGGTAGAGCAGTGGACTTTTAATCCATCGGTCGTGGGTTCGATCCCCACGGGGCCCACCATGTGTCGCTGCAATCTGGGTTCAGAGATGAACCCAGATTCCCGCCCACCCAGATTTCTGGTGAGGCACGCTCCCGGTTAGGCAGTTTCCCAGTTCAGTCGGACTCTGAATCGAGCGTCGCCCTCGGACCACATGGCAAAGTTCGTTCCCCATACGTTGTTGGTCAGGCAGAGGTCCCAGCCCTGCGAAAGGTCCAGCTCGAAGTGCTGGTCCTGAACCGGTTCGAACTCGAGCAACTTGAGCTTTCCCGGAGCCACGAGTGAAGCATCAACAAACTCCAAATTGATCCCCTCGGGGTGACTCACTTGATCGGCGCAGTGAAGGTTGCGGGCACCGTATGCCACTACGTCTGAGGGAGACACCCACTCGTTGAGCTTGAGCATCTGCCACAACGAGAAGTCAAAAACACGCGGCGCAAACTGCCAACTGATGGCCTGCGGCCAGCGCGCTGCCGCCTTGTTGAACCATTGCAACTCAAACTCCAATGACCCGCTCAAGGCGAGCGCCGGGCCGGGGGGAACTGCCGTCTGGCGGGGGCACCGCAGGGTGAGCACAGCTAGCTCTGGTAGAGAAACTGGGGCCGATGTTGCAGCCGCAAACTCAAGGTGAATCTGCAGCAACTCCTGACCATGGCGGGCTCCACGCCACACGCCCACCACGTGTGGTCGCCACACTGCAGAGATGGCTCCCGAGTCCTCGAGTCCAGGCTTGGTGTTATCCCATGTTGCCCACCACATGTCAGCATCGGCGGTGGCGGAGTTGTAGGTAGAAAACCAGCGCTCGTAATCGGCAGCTGAGTACGTCTGAACACAAAGTCGTCCCAAGCCGGCAGCGCCGGCTAGATCCCTGCCAGATGCGTCGGTGAGTTGCGCAAGAGACCCGTCAGAGTTCAGGCGAATCTGATACTCGCCAAGCTCAATCGAACTGCTGCTGTAGTGCGGCACTGCCACTAGCTCAGTGGTATTGGGTCGCAGCGGAGTGAGCGCATCAAGCGCAGCTTGAGCCTCGGCTGCGTGACCCGCCCGACCATGTCGTTCTAGGGCAGCAACAAACTGCTGCAGGTACTGTCGCTGCTCAGCCCAACTCGCCTCGAATCGCTGTGTGGTCGGATCGTGTCTGATGTGGCTCAGATCATCTGCAGCCCAATGTGCAACTTCGGGCCAGTGTGTTTTTTGGTCCATACCCCAGGTGTGTTCGGCCACGAGCAACAACTGAGTAGAGGCCTGATCAAGCGCAAGATCATCGACCGCAACTGCGCTAGTTGCTGGAGCATCAGGCGAAATCCAAGAAGTGCGTAGTCGACACAGTTCACGGAAGGCCGCAGTTTTTTGGGGATCGCTGCCCACACCAAAAATCCAAGTGTCACCAATTTCTTGATGAAGAACAGGTTGCAGACTCTCGCCTTCGCTAGTCGGAAGAACCCGCAACAGATCGGCAACATCATCCAATCTTGCAGCCCGAATCCGAGCGTTCGGGAAGCGCTCAGAGAGGGATGCAAAGCGTTCCATGACTTGTTCAACGCTATGCGGGCCCAGGTTGTCGCCGGTGAGGTCAAGGGCAACTGCAGTAGACGTTCCCGCAATGACTTGAACATCGCCGTATCCGCCTGGCTGATACATGACTTGGACCTCTGCAGAAGGAGTAGCCGCATCATCACGCCAGCGGAACAACTCTGGCACCTGAGGTGCCGTTGCGGCAGGGTTCACGCCAATATGCAAGAAGTCCACACCAGCGCCTGCTAGCACCGATACCAACCCACGAGTGTGTCCTGGCACATCCGTCATTTTTGCCGCCCGGGTCTGCACTCCGAAACGCTCATCAAGGCGCGCAGACAGGGTGAGGCCGTACTCGAGCAGTGAGCGGTCGCAATACTCGGTGTGCACAGTGAACGGCAGCGCGTGCCAACACAGGTCACCGCGTTCAACTGCATCATGCAACAGTCGCCCACCCGAGTTGGCCTCGGCTTCTAATGCCTCGGTCAGAATCCACGAGCCAGTTGTCCAGCGGAACTGCTCAACACCGCCACGCTCTCTTAGTTCCTCTGCAACTGCAACAGCGCGCGGAAAGAACTCATCTAAGTAGCGCTGCCGCACAACGTGAGCAAGATCAGTAAAACCCACATCAAGATGCGTCTTGAACACCACCAGGACTTCGTTGACATCAGGATCTACATGCTCAGCCATGCTCAGTCTCCAGAAAGAGAATGCCCACAGTCGTTGCGAGCACGCAGAGCAACAGCGTTGCGTTGCCGAGCGGTGTTGCCAACATGCCGTCCGACACTGCGGGCACTCCAAAAACTGCAGCTGCCCCTGCAACGCATGCTGATCCGGCGTTGAGGAGCAGATGCAAACGGCTTGGTGGCCCCGAGCGGGAGCCAAAACACCCGCAGCTATCTAACGAGGCTCGCCGAGCAGCCCAGAGAAGCGCTGCAAAACCGGCGTACGCCACGGCCACCGCCGCCGCAACGACTCTGCCACCAACCACGAGCGCAACAAAGCCAAGTAACAACTCGGTAAGGCCCAAAACTCGAGCAATCAGAGCCGACGATCGCTCTTGGCCGGCAAGCGGAAACTGCAGTTTGCGCAGAACGCCCGCCAACGCGGCAGGGTCGAGCAGTTTGGTCGCGCCCGCAGCGAGCAGAACCAGACACGTCACCCAAAACGCCCCTGCCAGAACTGTCACAGCTCTGAGCGTACAGATCTGAGCGTGCAGAGCGGAACTGCGCCACAATAGGTGGGTAGGTTCATCTCTGTAGCGGAAATAATTTCTAGGTGGGTGTCAACCGAACAAGGTCCCCAGGCGTTGAAGAGGCATGCGGTGCAAGATTCAGCAGATGACAGCGGTTTCAGGAGCTTCTACGAGCGCCTGCAACCACGCGCCATCTCGGTTGGTCGCCGCCTTCTCGGGGACCAAGCCCTTGCCGAAGACGCCGCTGCAGAAGCTTTCGCCCGCGCCTACGCCAGGTGGAGCAAAGTGCGTCAGCATCCCAACCCAGACGCATGGCTCCTACGAGTGGTCGGCAACATTGCTGTTGACTACCTGCGCAGAGAGGGCCGCAGACCGCAGGTCAGGCCGGAGCAAGTTCGCACCGATCCCTCTGGTGATTCAGCAGCGTTGCGTATCGACCTTACCGATGCCATGCAGCACCTCTCTGGCCGACAACAAGAGGTCATCGTGCTTCGCTACTTGATCGACCTACCAGAAGAAGACGTGGCGCTAGCCCTCGGTGTGTCTAACGGTTCGGTCAAGACCCACCTGCATCGAGCAACCGCGAAACTCCGCAGTCAGATGAAGAACCTCTCGGCTGCCGCTCATGATGAGGCGGCTGGCAAAGTAGAAACAGACTCCTTTGATTCATTGCAGCAACTGTCCGAGAACGGAGTGAATGATGCCTAAAAACACACTTCCGAGCTATCCGGCCGCAGGAGATGAGGCCAGATTCGATGCCATCGTGCAACAAGGGCGCTCCATTCGGCGTGGGCGAACTACCAAACGAGCCGCAACTATTGGCAGTGTCGGAGTAATGGTGGCAGCTATCGCCATTTTCGCACTTATCGATACCTCGGTTCCGTCTCAGGCCTCGCAGGTAGTTGCTAATAGCGCCGAGATTGAAACCCCAACAGTTCCTGAGGCTGAGATCGCCGAATCTGGGTCCCTCAGCCTGCGGATTGAGCAGGCGGCAGCCGGCGTGGAAATCGGCCTGAATGACTCCGCTGCGGCGGTTGCCGTTGCAGGAGAACCACCAGCGCAGCAGTGCGTCACGGTAACGGTGCGAGCCCCGGGATCGGGAGCAACCGGGGTAGTCCTTGCAGAGGGCTTCATCTGCAATGGCGGATCTCAGGCTGCTTCAGCAGTGGTTCAGGTTCCCCTCACTGCCGCCATCGACGGAGTACAAGTCGGGTGCGCAGCAACTGCCGTTCGCACTGATGTAGCACCTGATCTTTCGGAGCCACTCGGCTCAACTTTCTCGGTCTCGCTACCCATCGGTATGAGCCCCGGCAAGTACCAGATCACAGCCGAGGCTGTTTCTGGACTTGGAGACGGCTGCGCCGGGTCTGCAGAGGGATCTAGCGAGTCAGAACACTCAACAGCGGCAACAGGAAGTTTCATTCTCTAGCTCGGGTCACTAGGCGTAACTGAACCCAGTCGGCCTTATCACCCTGTGAGACATCTCGAGCGTGCCAAGCTCTACTAGTGAGCAGCGAGGACACAACTAGCAACGGCCCAACGGCTGAAGACGAACCAGTAGCTGTGGGCGAGCAGACCGAAGAGAAGCTGACGCTTGCCGAGAAGTCTGCCCGAGCTTGGACAACTGCTTTATTTCGGGCAGCCCGCTGGGCAGATGCTCGAGATCGCCCACACCCAGTTGCAGCCGACGGAGCGATTGATCCTCAGGCAGACCCAGATGCAATTGTTGCTGCAGAGCTACGTGTCCTCCGGTCGCTCGACCCGGACCTTATCGACCTTCCTGCTCTGGAAGAGTCAGGCCCACTTGCCGCGGATCAGGTTGACCCCACGTTGATTAGCGCTGCCATTGCTGGTGCAAGCGTCAACGCTAGCGCTGTGGTCGAGGTCAGTGGTCCTGGCGCAACTGCCTCGGCTTGGGCTGTGGCCAAGGCGGCTCTGAGCATTGTGGGCGCCCCCGTCACTGTGCCGACCATGACGGTGGCAGCGCTACGGACAGCAAAGGTCACCCGTTCCAGAATTGAGCTCTACCCCGAGCATTTGCATGCACTTGCCGGCGGTGGCGAGTCGCCACTTCCGCTGACTCGTGTAGCGCGTAGAGCAGCAAGCACGCGCTATGTGATCACCTCTGATCTACACCGCTGTATTCCTGGTCGCCTTGATTGGCCAGAACGCCAAGGCACCAAAGAGCTCTACCACGAGGTGCTGAGTGGCTATGCAGACGATGACTGGCACCTCATCGAGAACGGCGACGTTGAGGACTATTGGATGGTGGGCGGCTCAACCTGGGGAGCGGTCTATGACGTTGCGTACCTCACGGGGGCGGTGGGACCAAGCCGAGAGGAGTCGCGTCGCACCATTCTCAGAGAGCAGCTCGACCGAATTGTTGAAAACAACGAATCCATCTATTCCCTACTACGAGACAGGTTCTGCGCACAGGGCCGCTACCTGCGGACCATGGGGAATCACGACGACGCCTACACCGACCCAAAGATGGTCGACTACCTGACTTCAACACACCTGCCCGGGGCGGAGCTTGTAGACAATGTTTTGTTGTGTTCTGACGAAGCCGAACCAAGCGATGGCATCGCTGGCGTATCGGCTGTGATCTGCCATGGCCACCTGACCGACTCTTGGAATGGCCCTGGATTTGCGCCGCTCGGACGCTCTATCACCTGGCTCATTACCGGCCTTGATGACCTACCGAAGATCCCGAAAGCAGGGGGCCTTCCCGATGAGCAGGGCCTTGTCAGGTTGCTTGCTGGACGAGCTAGGAATCGGCTCATTACCGTTGACCCTAGATACGGCGGCAACCGCAGATTCGACAGCTTGGACGAGCAACGTCTGTTCGCTCGTCTCGCGGACTGCCCGCCAGAGGGTGGCGAATGGCCTTGGCTGATCTTTGGCCACACCCACTTTCCGATGTTGTGGCCACAAGATGCTCAGGGTGACAAGGTGAAGTACGCCAACTCAGGCTGCGGAGTCCTCGATAAGGCAATGACCTGTTTGGAATGGGACTCAAGCGACTCAGAAAATCCGCTGCGGCTTGTTGTCTGGCTAGCTGACCCAAGTGGCGCTCGCCGGATTGAACTCATTCCCGATGGACCCACGTTGCGCGCTGTTTAGCCCAGCGCTGTTTCGCCCAGTAGCCCTAGCGACCCGTGTGCCCAAAGCCGCCTTCGCCGCGATCTGATGCATCGAGTTCTTCTACTTCCACAAAATCCACATGCTCTACTGCTTGAATCACGAGTTGAGCAATGCGCTCGCCCCTCAAAATCTCGAACGGCTCAGCTGGGTCGGTATTGATGAGCAGCACTTTGAGCTCACCTCGGTACCCGGCATCGATCAGTCCGGGGGTGTTCAAACAGGTCACGCCATGTTTCAGTGCAAGGCCGCTGCGAGGCTGAACAAACCCCGCGTACCCCTGCGGGATCGCGACCGCAATGCCGGTAGGAATGAGCGCCCTACCGCCACCAGGCTTCAATGTGATGGCTTCTCTGGCACGTAGATCAATTCCTGCATCACCCGGTTTTGCATACTCGGGAAGGGGAAGATCTGGGTCAAGTCGAACGACGGGTACTTGCAGCACGCAGCCGAGGTTAGCGGTTAGCTACGCGTGCAGAATCCCCAGACTTTCAACTCCGGGGCCCAATGACCGTACGCTGGGGAGATGCTCGCATGGATGGATCTAGAGATGACTGGCCTTGATGCAACCAAGAACGTGATCGTAGAGATCGCAACCTTGATTACAGATGATGAACTCAACATCATTGCCGAAGGCCCCGATCTAGTCATTCACGCAACCGAGGAGCAGCTTGCGTTGATGGACGATGTAGTAGTTGAGATGCACGAGCGCAGCGGGTTGACCAACGAGATTCGTGCCTCTGTTATCACTCTCGAAGAGGCAGGCGCTGCAACTCTTGCCTTCATTCAGACTCACATCCCCGAGCCAAGAACAGTGCCGCTCTGTGGAAATTCAATCGGGATGGATCGAAGGTTCCTGACGGCCTACCTTCCAGAGATCGAGGAGTACCTTCACTATCGCTCGGTTGATGTCTCGACGATCAAAGAACTCGCTCGCCGTTGGTACCCAGCCGACTTGAAGGACTACCAGAAGTCGGCTTCAGCGCATCGCGCCATGGACGACATCAAGGAGTCTCTTGAAGAACTGCGCTACTGGCGCACGCGGGTATTTCGCGCCATAGACAATCCAGCAACAGTAGATACAGCCACAGTAGATACAGCTGAAGGATGAAGCAGGAGCAACTTCCGCCCGAAGAGGATGCAGCAGAGGTTGCACCGGGGGTGCTCCGCATTCAGCTACCGATCTTTCTGCCGGGCCTTGGGCATGTGAACTGCTACGTCCTTGAAGATGCCAAGGGGGTAACTCTGGTTGACCCAGGCCTTCCTGGGCCTGATGCACATCGTGAACTCACCACACGTCTGATGAGGGCTGGCATTCCGATTGAGCGCGTACACACAGTGTTGGTCACCCATTCACACCCCGATCACTTCGGTGGTGCAGGCCGCCTTCGCGCAGAGCAACACTGCGACGTGGTAGCTCATGCTCACTTCATTACCCCCTTCGATCAGGGCGACAACACCATCGAGGGCGACATCGTGGAGTTGGAGGATAACCAAGACGCAGGTCAGCCCAGCATGCTGCGACAATTGCTTTTTGGTGAGGGCGAGATGCCCGATATTCCGGGCAGGACAACCCCATGGGGCGGAGACCCGATCCTGCCGCCAGCCGAGCAACTTGAGTACATGCGTAGCTGGGATGACATCTCTAAACAGGGCTTGCTCTCGCTCGCTCCAACCGTGAGGGTTCAAGACAACGAGGTGATCCGACTCGGCCGAACGGACTGGCAGGTGGTTCACACACCGGGCCATACCGAGGATCACATCTGCCTCTTTGACCCCATCAACGGCACCTTGTTGTCGGGTGATCATGTGTTACCAACAATCACGCCTCATATATCTGGGATGGCTCCCGACTCTGACGCTCTGAGCCAATTCTTTGCTGCCTTAGAGCGAGTTGGGGCAATCGAGGGTGTCACGAAGGTTCTACCCGCCCATGGCTTACCGTTCGAGGACCTGTCTGGCCGAGTTCACGAGATCATTGAACATCACGAGGATCGCCTTGAGTTGCTGTTTCAGATTGCGCTGGAGCTAGAAGGTGCACCGGTCAAGGAGTACTCACAACGCTTGTTCAAAGAACGCTCGTGGGGGCCCATGGCCGAGTCAGAGACGTATGCGCACCTTGAGCATCTTCGCCGTGATGGCCGACTCAGCAACTTTCAAGATGCTGAGGGTGTTCTGCGTTATCAGACCTCGCCCTGATTCCCTGAGGCCGCTCTCCTCCGGCCGCCGGGAATCAAGCAGATTTTTTAATCGCTTGCATTCTGATACGGCTAGTGGTGCAATCGAGAGTCTCTTGAGTGAGCCGGACTCATTCAGGCAGTCACGAAAGCAGTAGTCAGATGTATCAGGCAACAGTTCCAACACAATCAGCCGTTTGGCCTTGTGTTGAGTCGCGCTTGAACTCAACGAACATCTCTTCGTGCACGCCAAGCCATTCCACCGGGCACCTCGGCACACAGCACTCTGGAGCACAGCACTTCGGAACCCATACGTGTGTGTCGATTGTTCTACCCCGACGGGGAGTCCCTCCGCAGTAACCGCAAGGTCTGCGATAGGTAATGACTCTAGAAGCCGTCGGGTAACTCACTCGGGCGGCTTTTGTGTTTGGCCGACTAGCAGCCGAGTTTCACCGTCGTTGGATTCCCTGTCGTTGGATTCCCTGTCGCT
>CAEZYU010000052.1_pt1 | contig 16262 bp, 12 predicted proteins | sample 7265681 | NCBI WGS metagenome assembly CAEZYU01 (sample SAMEA6813940, study PRJEB35770) | freshwater metagenome | biome: Freshwater; feature: Freshwater reservoir; material: water | place: Czech Republic | collected 2017-04-14 | depth 30m m | reverse complement strand
TAGTCAAGCGGTTCGGAACCAAGACCACCGTCAGCCTCGGGTTATCTATCGTCGCAACCTCCCTCGTGACCATGGCGTTTCTTGAAGTCGACTCCAGCTACTGGCAGATTGTGTGGCGACTCATGTTGCTAGCAGTAGGGATGGGGCTCACGATGGCTCCCTCTACAGACTCAGTCATGGGTTCTCTGCCGCTCGGCAAGGCCGGGGTTGGATCTGCTGTGAACGACACCACACGACAGGTAGGCGGCGCACTTGGAGTCGCGATCATCGGTAGCGTTTTGGCCTCGGTCTACGGCTCCAAAGTGAGTGACTTCCTCACTAGCCAGGGAGCACCTACTCAGGCTATCGATGCCGCTAAAGGATCGCTCGGTGGAGCGAACCTCGTTGCGGCACAGGCGCCAAGCGCCGAAGCTGCCGCAGGTCTTCTGCGAGTTGCCAATAGCGCCTTTGTTGATGCCCTGCACTGGAGTGTGCTCGTGGCAGCAGTTCCGGTAGCGATTGGCGCAGTCTGTGTCTACCTCTTTCTGCCAGCTACAGCACGCTCCGAGGACCTGCTTGAGCAGGGCGCTGAGTTTGAAGCTGAACACCAGAACTAAGACGACCAGAACTGAGGAGTCCAGAACTGAGGTGCCCCAGCCACTACAGCGTTGGCGGCAGGATCGCCTCGATCAGATGCGGACCAGGCGTAGCGAACGCAGTTGCGAGTTGCTCCGAGAACTCTTCGGCGGTAGTTGCCCGAGTGGCCACGACACCAAGCCCCTGAGCAAGCGCCACAAAGTCGAGTAGGGGGTTTGTGAGATCGAGCATCTCTAACGCCTTGGGGCCTGGATGCGCACCCACACGTGACAGCTCAAGATTCAAGATTGCATACGACTGATTGTTGAGAATCACGGTGATTACATCAAGGCCCTCTCGCACTTGGGTCCACAGGGCTTGAAAGGTGTACATCGCACTGCCATCAGCTTGCAGATTGAGGACTTTGCGCCCCGGAGATGCCACGGCGGCTCCCGTTGCTACTGGCATTCCATACCCGATTGCTCCACCTGGGAGACAGAGCCAGTCATGACGAGGCGCGCCAGCTGTGAACCCAGCGACAAACAGTCCAGCAGTGTTTCCTTCATCGACGACAATGACGTCTTCGGGTAAGAGAGCACCGATTGCTGCAGCGAAGGACTCGGCGTTGAGCGGCCCAGAGGGTAGTTCTGGGCGGGATGGCTCTGCGAGCACCGCCGAATCGGCCGGAGCACCCAACATGTCTGCAAGTTCCTCTAATGCCGCTGTTGAGTCATCTCCTGGCTTGGCCAGAACATGAACAGTGCAGCCTTCTGGCACGAGGTCCGAGGCAATCTCTGGATAGGCAAAGAAAGAGACCGGTGAAGCAGCGCCAACCAAGACAAGGTGTTTCAGGCCGGCGAGTTGGGCCTGAGCAAACTCAGCCAAGTACATCAGGCGGTCGAGCGCTGGCAGTCCTGCGCCTCGCTGCAGGCGTGGCGGGAATGTCTCTGCAATCAGGCGAACCTCAGCGCTTTCGCTGATCCGTGAGGCTGCAACCAAGCCTGCTTCCATCAGAGAAGACCCTGCGAGCAGAAACGCCGTGGGCTCACCAGATCTCACCACCTCAAGAATTTGCGCCAGAGTGGAGGCCTCAACAGTTCGTGGTTGTGGACGTGCGGCAGGACCAGCGGGGCCATCAGAGTCAAGCCAGCACACATCGGCTGGCAGAATGAGCGTTGCGACCTGCCCCGGAGGACCAAAGGCAGCAGCAACCGCATCGGCGGCGTCGGATTGCAGTCGCTCCGTGGAGTCAGCAGAGCGGATCCAACCTGAGACGCCTTGAGCGATGCTCTCAATATCGCTCTGCAAAGGTGCGTCGTACTGTGCGTGATAGGTGGCGTGATCCCCAACGATGTTGACAACGGGGGTGTATCCACGACGCGCATTATGAAGGTTGGCCAGTCCATTCCCAAGTCCGGGTCCAAGGTGCAACAACACAGCTGCGGGCCTACCGGCCATCCTGGCGTATCCATCGGCAGCGCCAGTAGCGACTCCCTCAAAAAGTGCAAGTACTGAATGCATTTCGGGAACTTCATCAAGCGCTGCAACAAAGTGCATCTCGGAGGTCCCGGGGTTCATAAAGCAGGTATCCACCCCCGCGTCTACAAGAGTGCGGATAAGTGCTTGTGCGCCGTTCATAGTTGGTCCTCAGTGTTAAATAGAATTTCGGGGTTCAGAATGCCGTTTGGGTCGAAGGCCGCCTTGATGCGTCGCATGAGAGCAATCTTGGCGGGGTCGACGAGTTCGTTGAAGAACTGCTTCTTTGCACGACCAACACCGTGTTCGCCAGAGATAGCGCCCCCAAGGGCAAGACCTGCTGCAAAGAGCTCGGTGAGCAGGCGGTGCCTGCGTTCCGTATCAGAACAGAAAATCCCCATATGAACGTTGCCGTCGCCAGCATGACCGCAGCCAGCGATCCATGCGTCGTACTCAGTAGCGAGCAACCCGACGCGTTCCATGAACTGTGGGATTTGAGCGCGAGGTACCACGATGTCGATGATGTCATCGGCCCCTGCTGCCTTAGCCATCCAGAAGGCTTTTTCGCGAGCATCAATCAGTCCCGCAGCCGCAGCAGATGGCAAAACGTATGCATCAATAGCCCCGAGTTCAAAGAGCATCTCGGACAGCCGCTCGGTGTCTTCTTCGAGACGCGACATAACCGAGTTTTCCATCATGACCACCAAATAGGCCAACGCCGTGTCTTGGATCTCTTGAGGTATCCCGAGTTCGAGTCCGGTGAAGGAGTGAACTGCAGACATCGTGAGCAGGTCTATGTACTCGAGCACGACTGGCCCAATGCCAGAATCCACCACACGGGGAACGGCAGCTGAGACCTCTTCAAGGGTACGGAAGGGAGCGAGAACCGTCATCTGGTTCTCGATTCTGGGCGACAGTTTGAGCGTGGCTTCGGTGACTAAAGCAAGAGTTCCCTCGCTGCCGACTACGAGCTGTGTGAGGTCATACCCAGTTGAGGCCTTGACGAACTTGCCACCTGAGCGAAGGACCTCCCCGCCTGGCAGCACAAGTTCCACCCCGAGCACCTGATGGCGAGTTACGCCGTACTTCACTGCACGCATGCCACCTGCGTTGGTAGAAATATTGCCACCGAGGCTGGAGGAATACTCGCCTGGATAGACCGGATAGATCAGATTCTGCTCACGAGTGAGCAGATCAAGTTCATTCAGACGCACCCCGGGTTGCACTACAGCAACGTGGTTCTCAGTGTCTATCTCGAGCACCTGATTCATACGCTCGAAAGAAACCACAATCGAGTGAGCCGCGGGGACTGCAGCACCAGAAAGTCCGGTACCGGCTCCGCGCGCTGTGACCGAAATGCGTTGGCTATCAGCAAACTTCAAGATTGCAGATACCTCATCGGTGCTCTCGGGGCACAGCACGAGTTCTGGCTGAACTGCTGGCACTGTCAAACACTCATCGCTTCCATAGTCGGCGAGCGAGTCGGCACTGAGCACCCTGTTAGCTGGAAGTATCCCTGCAAGTTGTTCAGTAAGCGTGACCATGAGACCCCCCGAGTGACCCTGCTGCGATGCAACACAGGTGCTTCGCAAGACTAATTGAACTCAGCAGCCATGCAATCAACAGTCTACTGAGCGCCAAAAACTAGGCGAAACTATAGAGATGAGCGCCACAGGTGAGTTGATTCTCTGGATGGATACACCAGAGGCACTGCTCCGACAGGTTGTGGGCTCCAAAGCTTCGGCACTCGCACGTGTTGCGCGAGTTGGTTCTTTTCCGTCGGGTAATCCACCGCAGTCCGGTCAACGCCATCGACTAGGCACTCAAGACATCTCGGGCCTTGAAGATGCTCAGGAAGCAAACAGCTTCGCATTCCCTACGATTCCCACCCCACTAGGTTTCGTCATCAGCGCTGCAGCTTGTTCAGAACTCCTCGGCCAAGAATCCGTGGCAGTTCCGCTGAGCGACTGCTTCAGAGCATTAGATGCCGGCCATATCCGACCAGAAGAGCTTGCAACACAAGCGCAGTCCCTTCTTGACAAAGCAGTCTTTTCTGCAAGGTTCCTCAGCCAGCTCGAAATGGCCGTGACCAAACTGCAGCTTGAGGGAGGCGAAGAGACCCTTCTAGCTGTTCGGTCAAGCGCAATCTCTGAAGACCTTGTGGGGGCCAGCTTTGCGGGCCAATACGAGAGCGTTCTGGCAGTGACAGGGCTTGATGAGGTGATACGCAGTTACCGCCTCGTCGTGGCTTCGCTGTTCTCTGCTCGCGCGATCGCCTACCACAAGTCGCTTGAAACAGATCCGCAAGCAAATCTGATGGCCGTTGCGGTGCAGCGAATGGTGCGCTCGGATCTAGGCGCATCCGGAGTGCTGCTGAGTTCTGACCCTGACCTTCAGGGGCGGCAGCGAACAAGCGGGAAGTATTCCGACATCGCTCAAGCTGGCACGACGGAGGTTGCCACGATCGAAGCATGCTGGGGTATGGGCGATGCACTCGTTGACGGGCTCATTATTCCTGAACGCTACGAGGTTCTGAACGGAGCTTTTGACGAGGAGAAGAAGCCACGGGTGGCAGTTTTTGCACAGCCGCAACTCCTGAAGTCGAACGGGTCAGGAGAGCTAGTCGCGACTACCGAGTTAGAAAGGTCCACTCAGGTTTTGGACATGGATCAGATCTTGCTCCTCACTACTTGGGGACGTGTTCTGGCGCAGAACTTTGGTCACGCTGTGGAGTTGGAGTGGGCTGTAGATGGGATCACAGATCAGATCCTGCTGGTTCAGGTTCGCCCATTTTCTCAGCGAGAATCTGCTGGTAGCGATAGCCCTGAGGACTCTGCGAGCAACCCTCTGCTCCTGCTTGGAACCGGAGTTGGAATTGGATCGGGGGCAATCGAGTCTCGGGTCTGTGTACTCACAGACCCCCTAGATGCCGAGGCGTTTAGAGAGGGCGACGTGATCGTCACGAGAAACACCGATCCGTCGTGGTTGCCGCTGATGCTTGAGGCTTCTGCGCTAGTGACAGAGCATGGAGGCCGCACTTCCCATGCCGCCATTCTGAGCCGCGAACTCGGACTTCTGTGCGTAGTTGGCTGCGCTGATGCCACGGCGAAACTGCTCGATGTACAGCGAGTTCGAGTGGCCTGCGAGCACGGTCTTGGGACCATTACCCGTGCAGACGACTCACCCACCTAAACGCGGCGGGCCAAGCTGAGGACTGCCGGCTCAAGTGCTTTCAGCACAGATTGGGTCAGGGGAGAAGAAGATGAGTAGCAGCTGTTAGTGATGCCACGGCCTTCAGCACCGACAGCTCTTGTTGATTGCGAAGTCGATCCCAAGATTCGAAGGACCACAGCAGATCGAGCATCTCGAGGCGTTCAGCCGAGGTATGCACATCCGTTGCGTCGAGCTCCTGAGAGAACTGCACGAGCAGTTGCTCCCTTAACACTTCGGCAAGGTCAAGTAACCGCTCGGTAATCGCAGTCGAGTTATTGGGGCGCCCCGCTAGGGCGTGTCGTGCCGGCGTGACCTGCTCAAAGAGATCGGAACGTTGTGCTGCGAGAGCTGCAACACGTTCGTCGAGAGACCCCTCAGAACAAAGTGATTCCACAAGGGGAGTTACCCGAGTGGTTTGCACTGCAACGAGGTCTGCATACAGCGTCTCCATATCTTCGAAATGCTGAAATATGGAGCGCACCGAGGTCTGGGCCTGCTCTGCAATCTGCTTCGTGGTGGGAGCGAAAATCCCCTGCTTGAAGAGGTCGAGTAGCGCTTCGACAATAGCCGTTCGAGTTTTTGCACCCCGCAGTACACGCCCATCAGTACATGGCTGCTGTGCAGCAATCTCTGCAGCTGAGAGGTTCATACAGGGTGTGACTCTATGAACTCATGCACCATGTTTGCCAACTCGGGGCCTGCATCTTCTTGCAGGAAGTGTCCGGCGCCAACAACAGTCTGGTTGCTGCTTCCCGCACACGCAGGTATTCCCGAGAGGAAGGCTCGCTCGCCTCTTTTTGTAACGGGGTCAGAATCCGAAAACGCCAGCATCACCGGACGCGACCACGTATGGAGCACATCCCATGCATCTCGGTTTTCTTGGGCTGAGGGCGCTTCAGGAGAATCCGGAACCAACATCGGAAAGCGACGTGCTGCGACCGTAAAGGATTCCTCGGGAAACGGAGCGTTATAGGCCGCCACAACCGGCTCTGGAAGCTCACTTGTAGTACCCATCTGCACAATCGCACCGGAGTCAAAGTGTTCAACCTCTTGAGAGAACTTCCTCCACTGGGCAAAGGCCGGCGGCTGAGGCTTATCTCCAGTTGGGAGTCCGGTATTTGCAATCACTAGCCGAGAGAATCGCTCGGGGAAAGCGGTCGCTAACCGCAATCCAATGAGTCCGCCCCAGTCCTGACACACCAAGGTAATGCGGTTCAGATCAAGTGCGAGGAGCCAACTCGACATCCAACTCACATGGCGCTCGTAGGTATAACTACTCGGATCTGATGGTTTATCGGAGCGCCCAAAGCCAACAAGATCCGGTGCTATCACTCGGTGGCCGGCCTGAGTAAGAGGGGGAATCATGTGCCGATAGAGATACGACCATGATGGCTCCCCATGCATGCACAGAATCGGATCCGCATCTCGCGGCCCTTCGTCAACATGGTGGACCCTCAGTTCTCCGCCCTCAAAATCATCCACGCTGCTGTAGTTGGCCTGATAGGGCCACAGGGGGAGGTTCTCAAAGCACTCATCGGGAGTTCGAAGCGATTTCAAGGGATTCTCCAAGTTCTAGTTGCGCCAAACGAACTGCTCGCAGCGAGCAGACACTCAGATGCGTTCAAAGTTGCGGCGAAGCTCCCACTCAGTCACCACATTGTTGGATGACTTCCACTCTTCACGAGCAGAATGCAAAAGGTGTTCGAAGACTGATGAGCCAAGGGCCTTGCGAGCAAATTCAGAGTGCTCGAATCGGCTAATCGCCTCGACGAGATTCCAGGGGATTCGTGGGATGTCTTCTGCCGTATACGCGTTGCCCATGTAGGGGTCGCCGCAGTCAAGACCAGACTCTATGCCGTCAATTCCCGCAGCAATGACTGCAGCAAAGGCGATATACGGATTGCAATCCGCGCCTGGTATTCGCGACTCAATGCGCATACCAGCACCGTGGCCAACTAGGCGCAGTCCACAGGTGCGGTTATCGGGTGACCAGACAACAGCTGTTGGAGCCCAGGAGTCGGGCTGATAGCGCTTATAGCTGTTGATATATGGAGCAAAACACAACGAGAGTTCCTGCGAGTGCGCCATGAGGCCAGCCACCCATGACCGAAAGATCGGGCTCATTCCGTTTGGCCCGTCGCCGGCGCACAGTGGGCGGTCATCCTCAAGGCTCCAGATCGAGGAGTGAATGTGACAGCTTGAGCCTGGCTGGTCGATGCTTGGCTTCGCCATAAAGGTCACTGCCTTGCCCTGAAGGTATGCGATCTCCTTGGCGCCATTTTTATAAATCGTGTGATTATCCGCCATCGTTAAGGCCTCTGCGTAGCGCAGGTTGAGCTCATGCTGACCAGGAGCGGCCTCGCCTTTCGAGAACTCAACTGGTAGCCCAGCCTCGAGCATGCCGTTTCGGATGGCGCGGATCAGTGGTTCATCTTTGGTGGTTTGAAAGATGTGATAGTCCAAGTTGTACCAAGAAGAGGTTGAGTCCTCGAGCGTGCGGTACTTCTGCCGAGCTAGTTCCTCGTATGAGGCCTCATAGGCAAAGAACTCCAGTTCGGATCCCAGTTTGACGCTGAGTCCATGCTCTGCGGCCCGAGCTAGTTGAGCTTGCAGCACCTGCCGTGGTGAAACCGGTACGGGTTGCTCCGACTGGCTGTCGACAACATCGCACAGCACCAGCGCTGTCTTGTCGAGCCATGGCGTTACTCGAAGCGTGCTCATATCGGGTCGACCACGAAAGTCTCCGTAGCCGCCCTCCCAGTCTGAGTACTCGAAGCCAGCAATGACGTTCATGTCTACGTCAACAGTCATCAAGTAGTTGCAAGCCTCAATGCCCTCGCCAGAGGCAGTTCCATCTGCTGCAGCAGCTCCGACTACATGATCGAGGAAGAATCTCCCTGTGACACGCTTACCCATCAGTCGACCGTGCACATCGGTGAAAGCAACAACCACGGTATCGATCTGCCCGTCAGCTACGAGTTGATCCAATGTCTGTCGGTCAATTTTTCCAGTTGTAGTCACAAGCTCTCCTCAAGTCGGCCGAAAGTACGGTAGCGCCCAGAATCACTCTGGTGTGGTGTAGGCGGCGGTAATCCCGCCGTCGACAAGCAATGACTGCCCGGTCATAAACGAGGACTCGTCCGAGGCCAAGAAGAGAGCGCCATTCGCAATCTCGATTGCCTCACCAAATCGACCCATCGGAATGTGCACCAGCCTGCGCTGACGCTTCTCTTCATCGGAAAGGTATTTGGCAAGAAGGGGAGTCAGTACTGGACCGGGGCACAGGGCATTTGCCCTGATGCCACGCCGGGCGTAGATAACCGCAATCTCTCGTGTCATAGAGAGCACGGCGCCCTTTGAGGCGGTGTAGGCAATCTGCGGTGTTGCAGCACCGAGATGTGCGACAAAGCTTGCAACGTTCACTATTGAGGCACTCGCAGGGGGAACGCCCGCAGTACGAGCGCCTTCAGCCGCGATTGTGTCGAGCATTGCAGGGATGCCGTACTTGCATCCCAGAGCGAGTCCCGTGACGTTTATTTTGAGGGTGGTGTCCCAAACCTCAACCGAGGTGTTCTCGGGGCCGTCATCCTCTCCGAGTGAGACTCCCGCGTTGTTGTAGAGAACATGCAGACCCCCGAAAGTGTCGACTGCGGTTGTCACTGCGGAGCGGACTGAGTCTTCTGACCCAATGTCGCAATGGACGTACGTAGCCTCGCCGCCTGCAGAGCGAATCGCGTCGACTGCCTCTGACCCATCTTGCAGGTCTGCAATCACAACACGAGCGCCCTCACGCGCAAACAATTCGGCCGCAACGCGTCCCAAACCAGATGAGGCCCCCGTAATGAGTGTGATCTTTCCGTCTAGCCGTGCCATGGGTACTGAACTCCTCTGAGATTCCTATGAAGCCTCTCCGCGTGTGCGGATCGGCAGTGGCACAGTAGTCATGCTTTTAGGTACATACACTCTGTGCCCATGACTTCTTTTCCTCTTCCCTCTCAGCTCATCATTGGCGGCGAGTCCCGATCAGCTAGCGATGGCTCAACTTTTGAAGTGTTCAACCCGTCGACAGGGGCCTCGATCGGCTCAGTTTCTCAAGGCGGGCAGAGAGACCTAGAAGATGCTCTGGCAGCAGCGACTCGAGCATTCAACACTGGCGTGTGGTCCTCTGTAAGTGCAACGGATCGCGGTCACGTACTTATGCGAGTTGCTCAACTGATTCGTGATCGATCAGAAGAATTCGCCCAACTCGAGGTTCTCAACGCTGGCCACACCATCGATGATGCCCGCTGGGAGGCTGCAGCGATGGCCGATGTGTTTGAGTATTACGCAGGTGCGGCCAATAAACACATGGGGTCTGTGGTTCCCACCCAAGACTCAGGCCTTGGTGTGGTGAGCCGAGTTCCCGTTGGCGTATGTGGGCTGATCGTCCCGTGGAACTTCCCGATGTACATCGCGTCGTGGAAGCTCGCTCCAGCCCTTGCCTGCGGCAACCCTGTCATTCTTAAGCCTGCGACTCTCACGCCACTGTCGGCGTTGTTGCTAGGGCAGGTGCTCCTTGACGCTGGAGTCCCGCAAGAAGTCGTATCGGTCATCCCCGGTCCGGGAGCGACTATTGGCGACTCGCTCGTTGGGGATCCGCGAGTTGGAAAGATCTCGTTCACCGGCGACTCAAGCACCGGTGCCGGGATACTGCGCAGGGTTTCGGACAATATGACTCGGGTGTCGCTCGAGCTCGGAGGAAAGTCCGCAGCGATTCTGTTTTCCGACGCAGACCTAGACAAGGCGATCGACGCAATTCCTTATTCAGTGTTCGCGAACGCCGGCCAAGACTGCTGCTCTCGCAGCCGACTCCTTGTTGAAGAGTCTGTCTACGACCAAGTGGTTGCAGGCGTTGCCGAGCGGACACGACTACTTCGGGTCGGAGACCCAAGTGACGAGAGCACAGAGATTGGTCCGATGATTTCTGAGCGGCAGCGTGAGATCAGCCTCGACTATCTCGAGATCGGAAAGTCCGAGGGCGCAGAGATCGTTTGCGGGGGTGTTGCTTCGGGGCCGGGTTGGTTCGTTACCCCGTCCGTTGTTGCCAACGTTGACAACAGCTCGCGCATTGCAAGAGAAGAGATTTTCGGTCCCGTACTCAGCGTGATTCCTTTCAAAGATGAAGCCGATGCGGTTCGCATAGCCAACGACAGCGACTACGGACTCTCTGGCACGCTGTGGACTCGGGACCTTGGCAGAGCAATGCGCGTGAGTTCCGCTGTGCGCACTGGAGTCATGTCGGTCAACACCAACCGAAGCGTTCGCTATGAACTGCCTTTCGGTGGATTCAAGAAGTCGGGAGTCGGTCGAGAATTAGGCATGGCCTCACTTGACCATTACACCGAGCAGAAAACAGTGTTCTTCAGCTCCGAGTGATAGCGGTTGACATGTCAGCGTCTGCAGCAACATCTGGCGATTCAACACTGATTGCAGCAGGAGAACCCAGACCACCTTCTTCTCTGAGCGTTGGCCGCGGACCAGTGAATTGAGTTGCGTACAGCACTGCTAGAACCACAAGCACCAGCGCCACGACTGTGGACCAGTGCGGACGACGACGGTATCTCGGGGGAGCCGCAGGCCGAGTCGAACCAGTCAACGCTGGGTCGCCTAGGTCTCGATACGACACGCCTGGCGGGGGAGCGATCACTGCTGCGAGTGCGACGACCGCTTCAGTAGAAATGCTCATCAAGCCGGCAACGAATTCGGGCGGATATGCACACAACTGAACGAGCGAACCTGCGACTTGCTCTTCGGGGGTAGCGCGATCAAGGCGTCGACGGAGAGCTTCTCGAAGCGAAGAGTTCACATCTGAGCGCTTGCTGCTTTCCTCTGCCGAGGACTGAGGCGTTTGGTCGCCTGTCGATCTTGGAGCTGGATGAAGTGACTGCTGCACCGTGAACAAGGTCAGTTGTTCAAGCCACTGCTCAGAAAGGTCCTCGGGTAATTGTCGAACCCGTTGCGCTGCAACGGTCGAGACTGCAGACGCGCGATCAGCGTCCCCGAGAAGTCGGTAGGACACTGCATAGGAGTTGGAGTGAAGGATCTGGTCCTCTACTGGGACGGCCATGTGTGAATCAGTCTTGATCTTCGAGCGGAACTTGCAAACCAGTACCGTAGGCGGGGTCGACCCTGGAGTGGAACCAGCAGAATTCCTAGTGGAACTCGCAGTGGCGAGAGGTTCGCCCTTACGGACCCAGTTCCAGCAAGACTAGGGAGATGGCTACGCCCGAGAACCCAGAGCATCAGCGACCTCAGGGCCCTGGCCGGCAGTTCTTTGTGCCGTCCCCGACTGCGAAGCCCCAGAAGCCAGCAGCACCGAAGCCAGCAGCACAAAAGCCGCCAGCACAAAAGCCCCGTCCGTCCCCGATCCCCGCTGCGCAGAAGCCGGCGAGCAGCAGAGGCCGGCAGTCGCCTCTCAAGCCTGCTCCAGTCAAAAAGAGCCGACAAAGAGGGCGAAAGCGATGGCTTGTCCTGATTCCACTGCTGTTGCTCATCTGCATCTTGGGATTCACCTATAAGGCTTATTCGGCCTACAGCAAAATTGAACGAGTCGACTTAGCAGGGGTCCTTGATCCCGTCTCTGGCGACTCTGCGAATTATTTACTCGTGGGTTCCGATTCCCGCGATGCATTTGATCCAGAGGGGTCAAGCGGGGTGACCGGACGCAGAAGCGACACTCTCATTGTGCTGCGCACCACTCCCTCCGGATCATCGATGATGTCCATCCCAAGGGACCTCTGGGTCACAGTTGCGAGTACCGGAAAGCAGGGTCGGATCAATGGCGCCTATAACGACGGACCGGCGAACCTGGTCCGAACCGTTCAACAGAATCTAGAAATCCCAATCAATCACTATATGGAAGTCGGCTTTGGTTCCTTCGCAGGTCTGGTCGATGCCATCGGGGGAGTCACTATTGAGTTTCCGAACCCTGCCTTCGATGACAGATCTGGCCTTGTCGTAGATGCCGCTGGTCCCGTCACGCTTACTGGTACTCAGGCTCTGGCCTACGCCCGGTCACGCCACTACACCGAAATTATCAACGGCAAAGAAGTTACTGAGCCCACTGCCGATCTGGGCCGACAACAAAGGCAGCAGCAATTCCTGAGAACAGCGCTCAAAGAAGTGGGAGCAACCCGCAACCCACTCACACTCATCAAAGTTGCCGACTCGATGTCCTCGGAACTCATTATCGATTCTGGTCTTGGCTTTGGCGAGGCCATCTCGTTTGTCCGCAAGCTCGGGTCTTCAGATCCAGCAACCGTTGTCTTGCCGACCGAAGGGGTACGCAAGGGCAAGGCAGCAGTACTTGTACTCGTGGAACCCGAGGCACAGGTGGTTCTTCAGGAGTTCCGCTAGCTAGCTAGCTAGCTAGCTAAAGACTTCCGACCTAGCCGGCTCACACTGGAGTCAAAAAAGCAGGGCGGTTCTTCTGAGTAGACTCATCAGATGCCTACAGAACAGCCAGCAGCAGACGGATCCTCGCCACGCCAGACCAAGTTCTCGGAACCCTTTCCGATGTACATCGACCCGGCGAAGAGCTATCAAGCCGAAATCGTTACCAATCACGGAACGATGACTGCGTTTCTGCACGCCAGTGACGCCCCAAATACAGTCAACAACTTCGTGAACTTGGCCCGCTATCACTACTACGACGGCGTCATCTTTCATCGCGTGATTCGCGAATTCATGATCCAAGGCGGAGACCCAGAGGGCACAGGTCGCGGTGGTCCCGGATACAAGTTTGCTGACGAGCTACCGGCCGCTGGCAAATACACCGTGGGATCACTGGCCATGGCGAATGCTGGGCCCAACACCAACGGCAGTCAGTTCTTCATTATCTCTGGTGCAGCAGGCGTTCGCTTGCCGCCGCAGTACTCGCTGTTTGGCAAGCTGATCGCCGGTGAAGACGTGCTCAAGGCCATCGAGAATCTTCCAACAGGTGCTCAGGATCGCCCAACGAACGACGTCGTCATTGAGTCGATCACGATCACTGAAAGCTAATTCGGCTCCTCAGGGCCCGATTCACTGATATGTCTGATGCAACGCGCCTGCCTATTAGCAGGGCGGAGCTGAAGCTGGATCTCAAATCGCCCGTACTGATTGGTGCTGCCGGCATCGCTGTGTGCGGGTTGCTGTATGTCGCAGCGAGTCGGGCTCGATCTTGGTCGGGGAAGCCTGGTGCGTTCATTCCCACCAATCGAGCGCGCCGAACTGCGACTTTGGCCCAAGTCGGGGCAAAGACCGGCACCAATTTTGTGAGCATGAAGGCCCGTGGGTTGCTCGCCACTCAGGAGCGACGGGGTGAGCTCCGTGAGGCGTTTGAGCTGCAGACAGCCGAGCAGGTCACTGAGGTCCTAGGGAACATGCGTGGGGCCATGATGAAGCTCGGCCAGATGGCGAGCTACTTGGACCAAGGACTACCTGAGCCGGTACGACAGGCCCTTGCTCAGCTGCAGAGCAACGCCCCGCCGATGGCCTACTCACTTGTGGCTCAGGTCATCCAAGAGGAACTCGGTGGCGACCCTGATGAGGTTTTTGCCGAGTTTGAGCGAGATCCCCTTGCTGCTGCATCAATTGGACAAGTCCACCTCGCTACTACCCACGCAGGGCAGAAGGTAGCGGTCAAAGTTCAGTACCCGGGTGTCGATCAGGCCATTGCCTCTGATCTTGAAAACACCGAACTGCTCTTTCAAATGATGGGCATGCTCTTTCCGGGGATGGATCCCGGTCCGATTGTGGCGGAACTTCAAGATCGCCTTGTCGAGGAGCTTGATTACCTCCTTGAGGCAGACCACCAACGATTGTTTTCGGGGGCTTACTCGGGACACCCCTACATCCACATTCCCGAGGTATTTGACGAGCTCTCAACATCTCGCGTGCTGACAACTGAATTTGCAGAGGGCGTTTCATTTTCGGAGGCAATGACCTGGTCGGATGAGGAGCGTCAGCTCACCGCCGAGTGCCTGTACCGCTTTGCCTTCGGAAGCATCTACCAGCTGCATGCCTTTAATGGTGATCCTCACCCTGGTAACTACGTGTTTCGGCCCGGCGGACAGATCACGTTTTTAGACTTCGGTCTCTGCAAGCGATTCACCCACGATGAGGTCCAAGTATTTGAACAGATGATCCAAGCCATGGTGCTGGATCGAGACATCGGCGCTTTTCGAAGCATTATTCAAGGGATCGGGATTTTGCCGCCAGATCTGGTGGTTGAAGATGCAGTCATGCAGGAGTATTTCGGGCACTTTTACGAGTTTGTGATGGAGGAGACCGTGATGGAGATCACACCCGAGTATTCCTCGCAGTCAGTGCGTCAATTCTTCGACCTTTCGGGGCCTCATGCAGCGATCATGAAAGCTGCGAATCTTCCTCCGTCAATGGTGATTATTCAGCGCATCAATCTTGGCCTATTCGCCCTGTTCGGAGACTTGCAAGCGAGAGGTAACTGGCGACTCATCGCAGAAGAACTCTGGCCCTTTACGCATGCTGCACCGTCGACCCCCATGGGGGTACGAATCGCGGCTTGGCAGGGGAGTGGAACTACTCCACCAATCTGATTGGGTTGCCAAGGATTGCTGCAGACCAGGTGGTGGTGTCGGTTACCCCACTCGGAAATGCTGCACGAACCTTGATCCAGCATTGTGTTGCAACGGCTGGAGTGCAGGTGTAGTTCGCCGGGATTGGAATATCTACCGTCACACTTCGGCCATCGAACCCGTTTGCACTCGAGACATTGCTCAAGGTACAGGTTGCAGGAGTTGAGCTCAGAGATGCTCCGTCGTCACGGCTAAACACGCAGCCCGAGAAGCTCGCCGCGAACTCGGTCGGGGGCAGAACCTGAAGTACCCCCGCAGATGATGCGTCACCAATGTCGAACAGTGTCACTCGTAGGGTCCGGCCTGCATCGTAAGGAAGCACTCGTGCCAAGTAGAACGAGGTGTTTGCCGCTGTTGCATTCGCATAAATGGGGAGTCGCCCACGCGCATTAATCGCAACTGCAGAGCCATCCACTGCTGCTAGGCCCGCAGATCCAAATCCGGCGAAGATTGACATCCGATTGTGGCCACCATCAACTACTGAAGCGCTGTACACCGTGGGTGCTGCGGCGGTGGCGTTGCTCCGCACTTGCAGGATGTATTCCCCCGTCTGAACAGAACCAGCAGGGATTGAACAGATGGTCACGTTCTGTCGAAACAGCTCAGCAAAGGTGTTCGAACCATCTGCTGGGTTGATCACCGCTTGGGCATCTTGCTTTCCGTCGGTCGGGTGAAGGTACTGATAGATAGTCGGATTGCTTCCGCCAGGGTCAAACGAAGGCATCTGCTTGGCGCAAGCAGCAACCACTGGATTATCTAAGTCAGACCATGGGGTGGAGTCAGGGCTGCGAACAATAAACGTGGTCTTTGTACCGCGCCCACTGATGTCTTGGTCTCCGGTGCACCATGAAGTCAGACCTGGGGCAAAACGAAGCGCTGCATCAGGGTAGGGGTTGCCAGGAAGGGCCTGTAGCGCATTTGCCTGAATCTGAGTCGGCATATTTACACCGCAGGTGTCATTGACATAGGTCATCGCCGGGTCATAGACCTGAATATTGAGCGGTTGTCCTGCAACTACGGACGAGACCTTCAACGCAAAGAAATACCCTTCGGTTGCATACTCGTCGTTGTTCACTCCGGCGAGCACGGTACCCGTGCAGTTAGCAACAGTGCTCGCACAGACCTTTGCTTGAAAGCGGTCACCCGATTTCTTCGTTGAGTTCGGCCCAGCGATGTTGATCCAGAATTGCGGAGTATTTTGTGCACGCGCAGGGTCGTTTCCCAGCTTGTTCTCTGGGGATCCCATTGGCACTGGGGCGACATATTCGGCTACGGCCTCTCGAGTCAGATCTATGCTCTTGACCCCCAAAAGCCCCACAAAATAGGTTGGAATTGTTGCTTTGACCTTGACCCGCAGGCGATTTGGGTTTTGCTCCTGCGATG
>CAEZYU010000051.1_pt1 | contig 16343 bp, 13 predicted proteins | sample 7265681 | NCBI WGS metagenome assembly CAEZYU01 (sample SAMEA6813940, study PRJEB35770) | freshwater metagenome | biome: Freshwater; feature: Freshwater reservoir; material: water | place: Czech Republic | collected 2017-04-14 | depth 30m m | reverse complement strand
CTCAGGGTACCCAGGGCCCACAGCTAGCCCAGGGAAGCCAAGAGGTGGGCTTGGCTCCGGCAGAGGACCTGCAGAGAAGCGAGGCTCCGAAAGGAGCACCAGAGGATCGCTTCGCTCTACGACCACTCCTTGAACCCTCAACAGTTCTCGAGCCACGGGGACGTCTGGGGCGCTTGGAAGAGCGTTCCGGGTGGGCTCAGCTAACAGTTATCGACCGACGTGGCGAGGACACGGGCAGAACTGGGCTGTTCTCATCTCAGCTCATCGAGATGATCCGGGAAACTGCTCGGTCAGGTGAGCGAGTGGTCTGCGTGTTGAATCGCACAGGGCGGGCGAGGCTGTTGGCCTGCAGGAGTTGCGGAACTCTCGCCGAATGCGAACAGTGCAGTGCTGCGGTGTTCCAAGACGATTCTGGGCAGTTGGTATGTAACCGGTGTAGCCACACACGGCCTGCTATTTGCCTTGACTGTGGGTCAATGGCTTTATCCAATCTGCGCAGTGGAGTCACCAGAGCGAGAGAAGAGCTTGAAGCCCTTGCGCTTGAACCCGTTGTTGCGATGACTGCTGCTAGTTCGCCATCGCCTGCGGATCAGGTTGCAGGATCGGCCGCTGAGCAGGGGGCGCGCATCTTTATTGGAACGCAGGCAGTCATTCATCGTGTCCAAGATGCCGCACTCGTGGCGTTTCTAGACTTTGACCAAGAACTGCTGGCTCCTAGGTATCGTGCCTCCGAAGAGGCCCTCAGACTGCTGATGCTCGCTTCACGCCAGGTCGGTGGGCGCGAAGGCGGCGGCAGAGGGGGTGGGCGCGAGGGTGGCGGCAGAGTGGGTGGGCGCGAAGGCGGCGGCAGAGTAGTTGTTCAGACGCGACGGCCCGACCATGAAGCCATCGAGGCCGCATTAAGGGCTGAGCCTCTTTTGGTAAGCATCGCCGAGGCTTCTCGACGGGAGCTTCTTGGCTTTCCTCCAGCTGCGAACATCGCTGTCGTCGGTTACGAGGCCGCAGCGGAGTTCATTCGCCGTCTCGGAGACCCAGAGGGTGTTGAGGTACAGGCTGGCGAGGACGGGCAGTGGCTGCTTCGGTCGCGAGTGCCGGGCAGACTGCAAGATGTGTTGTCAGAGGTTGCCCGGCCAGCAGGACGGCTCCGCCTTCAGGTGGATCCCGCCAGATTACGTCGGTGAGGTCTGTGGGCTGCTGTCTACACCGGCTTACTGTCAACTCCGTCTAGCTGTCTGCCTAGCTCACGACCATGGGTGACTTTTAGGATTCGATAGCCTTGCCGAGATCGTACTTTGGTCACTTCGTAGCCCTCAGCCTCTAGATGTCGGCTCAGCGAGTCGGCACCCAAATGCTTGTGAACCACAAGCCAGGCGACCCCATGTGGCAACTCTAAGCGGTCAAGCCAACCCTTGAGCAACGTCTGCAGAGCAAGCTTGCCAATCCGTATCGGAGGGTTCGACACGATTGCCGAAACGGTGAGCCCGTCTGGTACCTCTTCAGGGGAAATGACGTGGAATTCAGACGTCGATTCCGCATAGAGATGCAGATTCGCTTCGCACAGGGAGCGAGCCCGGTCGTTAACGTCTACTGCCCACAGAGTCTGATTGGGGTAGCGCTTCGCCAAGGTTGTAGCTATTGGCCCATACCCGCATCCCAAGTCTACGAGTGCTCCCGCAGGAAGGTCCTTGAGCTCCATGAGGAGCAGCTTCGTTCCGGGATCGACTCGCGAGGATGAGAAGACTCCGGAGTCGGTCTTTAACTCAAGGGTGAAGTCAGGGAGAACAAGACGAACCGAACTCGGCTGAGAAGGGCTCGTTGGCGATCCAGAGAAGTAGTATTCCTCTTCCGTGTCAGCCTTCGCTGGCTTGGGGTTGTCGGGTGGGTGCACTCAAGTGACGGTAGTCTGTTTGGCATGGCCTCCCCCTATGCCATCCGAATACTTGGCGATCCTGTGTTGCGTCAACGCGCCTCTGATGTGACCGATATCGATGGACGTCTAGCTGCCCTCTGCCAGGACATGTACCTCACCATGTATGAGGCTCAAGGTGCAGGGCTTGCGGCACCACAGGTTGGTATACAGAAGCGATTCATGGTCTATGACCTCGGTGCGGGCGATGGGCCTCAAGTGCTGATCAATCCCGTCATTACCGAATCCGCAGGAGAGTGCGAGTTCTACGAGGGTTGCCTCTCCCTCCCAGGTTTGCGATTCGACATCTTAAGGCCGAGCTCGGTGAACGTAACTGGTCTGAATTTAGAAGAGCAAGAGGTCGAGTTTGAAGCAGACGATTTTCTTGGCCGGCTCATGCAGCATGAGCTTGATCATCTGAATGGCGTCTTGCTCATCGATCATCTTGACGAGGATCAGCAACGCGCAGCAAAAAAGTCGTTGCGCAAGTTATCTATGGGTTCTTCGGCAGCCGTTGATGGTATTGACGCCGAGCTTGGCCTCAGTTCGCGACCAAAATTTGGGCTCTTTCGGTCTCGCTGAGTGACTGCCTCTACTGCACAAGAGCATGTCTCGTGAGGCTGGTTTATTTCGGGACCCCCGAAGCAGCAGTCACCCCGTTGCGTTCACTGTGCGCCGCTGGACATGAGGTCGTTCTCGTTGTGACCGGTGCCGACACTCGCCGGGGTCGTGGCTCGACCATCACTGCGAGCCCGGTCAAAGCTGCAGCGCTAGAGCTTGGTCTGCCCACCTCGCATGATCCTCAAGACGTTCTCAGCGTAGAGGCCGACCTAGGAGTAGTTGTTGCGTACGGCCGCATCATTACTCCTCAGCTGCTGAATCATCTGAGCATGGTAAATCTGCACTTCTCGTTGTTGCCACGATGGCGAGGAGCAGCACCTGTGGAGCGGGCGATCTTGGCCGGAGACGCTCAGACGGGTGTCTGCGTGATGGAGGTAGCTGAGGGCCTAGATACTGGCGGGATCTACGCTCAGCAAGTTGTAGACCTCGACAACGAGATTACTGCTGCAGACTTGCGGGATCGGTTAGTCACAGTGGGCTCCGAGTTGCTCGTTCAAGTGCTTCGAACTGGTCTTGGCACTGCAGTCCCTCAGTCCGAAGAGGGCGTCACCTATGCACATAAGCTGCACACGCCTGATGCCGAACTTCATTGGAACTCGAAAGCTGATGACCTGCTTCGAACAATACGAGTGGGCGGGGCTTGGTCCATCTTTCGTCAGAAGCGCTTCAAAGTTGTGGCCGCCAAGCGATGGCTCCCCGAAGATGAGGGTAGCGATCCGGCCAGCTCATTGACATCGGTGCGGCCCGGAATAGTTTCTGGGGCAGGACTGGTAAAAACCGCTGACTCTTGGATTCAGCTGCTGCTGGTGCAGCCCGAAGGAAAGGCCACAATGGATGCCAAGGACTGGGCCAATGGAGCGCAACCAGCTGGTGAGGTGTTTGGTCAGTGAGCGGATCAGCAGGCGCAACCTCGCCAATTGCAGAGGGGGTGAGCACCAGACGCGTGGCACTCGAGGTGCTCGCGAGGGTTGAGGATGAGGGCGCGTACTCTAATTTGATTCTCTCGAGGGTCCTTGATGGCTCTGGGCTTGGCCAACAGGACCGAGGCTTTGCTACCGATCTCGTGTACGGAACCCTCAGGCACCAACGGGCTTGCGATCACTTGCTCGACAGATTCCTCAGTTCAGATCCTCCAGCAGCTGCGCGCCGCGCCTTGCGTCTTGGCGCCTATCAGCTTGCTTACCGAGATGACGTTCCTGATTACGCTGCTGTTGGCACAACAGTAGAGGCTGCACCAAAGCGCTTTCGTGGGCTCGTCAATGCTGTTCTGCGGCAAGTTACCCGTTCCTCAATTGAGTTTCCCGATGAGCCAACTGAGCTTTCCTACCCGGACTGGATGTACGAGCGACTTGTTGCTGACCTTGGCAGGGAGCGCGCCGTAGGAGCAATGAGAAGCATGAATGTATCGGCCGAGGCAACTCACCGGGCCGATGGCTACACACAGGACCTTGCGTCTCAATGGGTGGTCGACTTGTTGCAGGTGAAGCCTCAGCAGCTAGTGATTGATCTGTGTGCAGCACCCGGCGGGAAGGCAACAGGTTGCGCCTCGGCAGGAGCCACTGTGATAGCCGCAGACCTTCAACCCCACCGAGTCGACCTTATTGCTGACAATGCGGCACGCCTGAGCCTTACCGACCTGTTTCCTATGGTTTGTGACGCCTTGCATCCAGCATTTCGAGCAGGTTCAGCCGATCTGGTTCTTCTAGATGCGCCCTGTTCAGGCCTCGGCGTGTTGCGTCGGCGCCCTGACGCTCGATGGCGTATTGATGCCAAAGCACCCGCACGCCTCGCTGCGCTACAGCGAAGCTTGGTCGATGCATCTGTTGCACTGCTAGCACCGAATGCCACCTTGGCCTACAGCGTGTGCACTTTGACCGCTGAAGAGACGCTGGGGGTTGATGAGTACATCCAGAGCTCTTACCCGCACCTTCGGCCGTTAGAGGCCCCGTCAGGCCCGTGGGAGCCATGGGGGAGCGGTGCGATGCTTCTCCCTCAGGCTGCCGATACCGACGGCATGTGTTTGTTTCGCTACCACTAACATCTTCCAAAGCTCTGCCAGACGCTGTTTGACCCTTCATCCGGCACAGGTTCTTACGATCAACACTCAGAAAGAGTTTCTATGCCACAGCTTCCGTCTCTCCAAGCCAAGGTGCTCACCGTTTCAGACAGCATCGCTGCAGGTAGCCGGGAAGACCTGAGCGGCACTGCACTAGTTGCACGCCTTGACCAAGGCGGATTTGATGTCATTGAACACAGAGTCGTTCCAGACAACGTTGGAGAAATCTCCAACGCCTTGTCGTATATGGCGTATGGGTTTAACGGTCTCATCCTGACAACTGGTGGCTCAGGTTTTGGTCCGCGTGACTTCACCCCAGAGGCGACTCAGCGAATTCTCGATAGAGCAGCCCCTGGTATGGCCGAAGCGATGCGCTCGGTGAGCCCTCGTGGACGGATGTCTCGTGCTCAAGCAGGAACCCGAGGACCCGCTTTGATTCTTAATCTTGCTAGTGCGCCCGAGCGTGCACTCGAGATGCTGGAGTCTGTTCTTGATGTGGTGCCAGAGGCACTTGAGTTGCTTGGCGGAGGATCAGCTCCCACAGTTGATGCTGTCGAACTCACCTCCGCAGACTGAGTGGTCCAAGGTCGAATTGTGAACGACCGGCACTAAGTCGACCGATACGAGCCGCTCAACTAGTGTTCAGTGATGACTGCGTCGCCAAGAACAGCTGCAATCGACCGGGAATGCATGACCCGGGCACTTGCCGCAGCAGCTCAAGTTCGATGCCTTACTGCACCTAATCCTTGGGTGGGTGCAGTGATTCGAACCGAGGCCGGTCGACTCATCGAGGGCGCTACACAAGAGCCCGGCGAGGCCCACGCAGAGATCGCAGCGCTAGCAATTGCGGGGAACGATGCCAGTGGGTCGACGATGTACGTGACCCTTGAGCCCTGTAGCCATACAGGCCGAACAGGGCCCTGTGCAGACGCAATCATTGCTGCAGGAGTCTCGCGGGTGGTGATCGGCATAGAGGACCCAGACCCGGCCGTTTCGGGGAGCGGTATTGACCGCCTCAGAGATGCAGGGATCGAAGTGCTAGTTGGGGTTGAGGCCGACAAAGTCAACGCTCAGCTCGCCCCCTACCTCAAGCACCGCCGGACTGGTCGACCTTGGGTTGTGTTGAAATTGGCGGCCACCTCCGATGGCGGAACTGCTGCACCCAATGGATCAAGTCAGTGGATTACCGGTAGCCATGCCCGCATCGACGGCCACAGGCTCCGCGCTGAATCAAACGCCATCATGGTCGGGGCAAGCACAATCCGCAGAGATGACCCGTCCCTCAACGTTCGAGATTACGTTCCACCTGTATCCCCCCTGCTCAATCCGCTTGACCCGCTTCGCATTGTTCTTGGTAAAGCAGCACCGACTGCCAAAGTGCAGCCCTGTCGAGAGATGAGCGGCGACCTTGGAGTGATCCTCGATCAGCTCGGATCAGAGGGCATTTTGCAGCTTCTCGTTGAAGGGGGAGCAGGAGTAGCCGGAGAGTTTCATCGGGCGGGGCTCGTCGACCGCTACGTCATCTACTTGGCACCCGCCTTTTTCGGTGGCGACGACGCAAACGGCCTGTTTGGTGGAGCTGGCGCCTGGGATATCTCTGACATCTGGCGTGGCCGATTTGTAGCTGTTGAACGTGTTGGCGAAGATCTACGTATAGAGGTAGCACCACAAGATGAGCCTCACAAGTAGCGTTACGGCTGCTGCAAGAGTTTCTAGGAGCAAGAAGTGTTCACGGGCATAGTTGAAGAACTCGGGAGAATTGAATCGCTAGATGGGTCGCGCATGCGCATCGGGGCACATGTGGTGCTTGCGGATGTGACCCTTGGGGCTTCAATCGCTGTGAACGGCTGTTGCCTGACCGTGGTGGAGTTCGGCCGTGACTACTGGGAGGCTGACCTCAGCGAAGAGACCCTTGAGCGAACCTCCCTGCGGTTCCTGCGCTCCGGAGATCAAGTCAACCTCGAGCGTCCGGTGCGCCTTGAAGATCGCCTTGGCGGGCATCTCGTGCAAGGCCACGTGGATGCTGTAGGAGTGGTGGTTCGTCCAGCTCCCGACCTGCAGGTTCGAATGCCTCAGGACCTGCTTCGCTATGTGGTGGTGAAGGGCTCAGTGACAATCGATGGTGTCTCGCTCACGGTAGTTGAGGTCCTAGATGACGGTTTCACTGTTGCGCTGATACCTCACACGTGCGAAGTAACAACATTTGGAACACGACAGCAAGGTGACTACGTCAACCTCGAGGTAGATGTCATGGCGAAATATGCCGAACGTCTACTCGCTGGATATCTCCCACAGTCTGAGCAAAGCAGTACGTATTCGAACCACGAAGGAGTACCTACAGATGAGTAACGATCCGCAGAGCAGAGAACCGCTGTCAGAACAAGGTGCAGAACACTCTGTCTTTGCATCGATTGAGGATGCAGTTGCCGCAATGGCGCGCGGAGAGATCATCGTGGTTGTTGACGATGAGGACCGCGAGAACGAGGGAGACCTCATCATGTCGGCCGAGGCAGCTACGCCCGAGAATATTACCTTCTTCGTTCGTCACACCTCTGGCGTTATCTGCGCTCCACTGACTGGCGAGCGTCTAGATGAACTCGAGATTCCCCTGATGGTGCACAACAACACCGAATCGCACCGGACAGCATTTACCTACTCGGTTGACTACGTGCATGGCACCTCGACTGGAATCTCTGCTGCAGATCGCTCCGCCACGATTCGCGCCCTGATTGACCCCTCTACGAAGCCAGCCGATCTGGCACGCCCGGGGCATATCTTCCCGCTGCGCTATTCAGAAGGCGGGGTACTCAAACGTGCCGGACATACAGAGGCAGCGGTGGACCTTTCACGGCTTGCAGGGTTAGATCCCGCAGGGGTGCTTTGTGAGATTGTCAATGATGACGGGACGATGGCACGAGTCCCAGACCTCATCGAGTTCTGCAAGGTGCACGGCCTACTCATGGTGACCATTGCACAGCTTGTGAAATACCGCCGTCAGAACGAGAAGCTCGTCAGACGCATAGCCGAAGCAAGAATTCCTACTCCCTGGGGCGACTTCACTTCCTATGTCTATGAGTCGGTGATCGACGGAGAGCAGCATGTGGCGATGGTCCGTGGAGCAGTTCAAGGTGAACGTGACGTGCTCGTGCGGGTGCACTCCGAGTGCCTGACCGGTGACGTGTTTCATTCCCTGCGTTGTGACTGCGGATTACAACTAGATGCTGCAATGAAAGCAATCGATACAGAGGGACTTGGCGTGCTGGTCTATCTCAGAGGCCATGAAGGCAGGGGGATAGGGCTCGGGCACAAGATTCGGGCCTACAGCTTGCAAGAGAACGGCCACGACACGGTTGATGCAAATGTTGAGCTGGGCCTGCCAGTAGATAGCCGTGAGTACGGAATCGGTGCTCAAATTCTCAACGATCTTGGCATCACCACGATGAGGCTCATGACAAATAATCCAGCGAAATATGGCGGTCTTGAGGGGTTTGGCCTAGAGATCAGCGAGCGGGTTTCGTTGGAGTCAATTCCCAACCCAGAAAACATTGAATACCTGCGAACCAAGCGTGAACGCATGGGTCACCTCTTAGAAGGACTGGACTGATGGGCAAGGACTTCTCTGCGGTTCAAGTACCTGGATCGACTGTGCCAGAGGGGAGCGGCTACAAGATTGGAGTCACAGTTGCCCGCTGGAATGAGGTCATCACTCAACGTTTGTTGTGGGGAGTGAGGGGCCAACTTGAGGTCTCTGGTGTGCTCGCTACTGACATAGATGTTTTTTGGGTGCCTGGCGCATTTGAGCTGCCGCTCGCAGCCAAAGTTATGGCCGGAACCGGTAGATACGACGCAATCTTGGCCTTGGGGTGCGTCATTCGTGGTGATACCGCTCATTTCGAATACGTTGCTGGTCCCGCTGCAGACGGAATTCTGCGCTCGCAGCTAGAAACAGAGGTACCCATTATCTTTGGGGTGCTCACGGTTGAGAATCGTCGCCAAGCCCTAGTTCGATCTGTAGTGGACAATGACGTAACTGGAGACAACAAAGGTGCCGAGGCTGCTGCCACGGCGCTCGAGATGATCGCAGTGCTCAAAGACGTTCGCTCTAGCTGATCCCCCTGAGCCGATTAGCTAGGTTCAAAACTTCGGGCAGCGGCGGCGGCAGCGAAGCTAGCAACAACTGCAAGCGAGGTTGCTACGTTGAGTGAATCGACTCCCGCACTCATAGGGATCCGAACCAGCGCATCACAGTTTTGTAAGGTCTCTTCTGTGAGTCCCCCTCCTTCGGCACCGAGAACAAAAGCCACGGGAGCATCAAGCACCCCCTCTTCTACTGCCTCTCCGACAACTTGAGCCTCGACTCTTGGGGTGAGGCCAACAAGGCGATATCCCGCTCGGCGAAGCACTGGCAGGGAAGAAGAAAGTTCTGCACATCGGCACCAGGGGGTACTTAAAACATGGCCGAGAGACACTCGAATACTGCGGCGGTAGAGGGGATCCGAGCAGCGCTGATCAAGGAGCACCCCATCAATTCCGAGCGCAGCAGCGTTACGAAAGATCGAGCCAAGATTCTCATGGTCGTTGATTGCTTCCAGAACAACTAGTCGCTGCGCATCAAGAAGAACTGATTCGACTGAGGCGTCCTCAGCGCGGTTCACAGCAGCAAGAACACCTCGATGAACATCAAACCCTGTTACTAGGCTCAGAACCTCACGAGGCGCAACCAGCACCGGGATACTGAGTGACTCACAGGCAGAGACAATGGAGCCCAACGATGCGGCACGATTTGGGGTGAGCAGCACTGATCTGACTGAACCCGGTTTGGTTCCACCCGCAGTACCTAGAAGGCGATTCAGAGCGATGACGCCTTCGACGATAAAGAAGTTGCCTCTTGCAGAGGCGGCATCAGTCAGGTTGCTGTAGTCACTGAGGCGAGGGTCCTCAGGCTCTTCAATCTGCCACATGGACTTAGTCTCTTTGATGCGCTGACATTAGTGAAACTCAGTGTGTAGAGAACTGCTACTCAGCCGCTACGTGAATTGGCCTTCGGCAGCAACCTGTCCTGCATGTGCCGCCCAGTCAGCTTGAAGGAGTTCACGGAATTCCACCGCTGGCATTGGCTTCGCGTAGAGGTAGCCCTGCCCAAGCTTGCACCCGAGGGACTTGAGCAGTTCGCCTTGCAGTTCCTGTTCGATCCCCTCTGCGATGGTCTTAACGCCGAGTTGTTCAGCAAGCTGGAGTACAGCGGTGACGATCCGCTGGTTAGTGAAAGTATCGATATCGTCTACGAAGGTCTTATCGATCTTCAGCACATCAAACTCAAACTGCTGGATATAGCCGAGCGAGGAGTAGCCGGTTCCGAAATCATCGATCGCTAGACGTGTGCCGAAAGAACGCAACTGCTGCATGGTGGATGCAATCGCCTCAGTATCGGTAATCAAAGTGGATTCTGTGACTTCAAGAACGAGGCGTTCAGCGGGGAGCCCAGTGCGCTCGAGTATGTCAGAGACCTTTCCAACGATTCTCCGGTCATGTAGTTGTTGCACCGACAGGTTGACCGACATCGTAAAATCTTCGATCGAGGATCCAAACTCAGTCCGCCAGCTTCCCAGGTCGCTGCAGGCAGTATCGAGCATGAACTCGCCGATGGGCGCAATCAGCCCCGATTCCTCTGCAAGGGGGATGAAGAGACCAGGTCCAACCATTCCTCGTTCCGGGTGCCGCCAACGGACGAGTGCCTCGGCACCAACAATTCTGCGAGTGCCAAGGTTCACAATCGGCTGGTAGTAGGCCTCGAATTGTTCCTGTGCCACTGCTCTGGCGAGATCGGCTCGCAATTCGAGTCGGTCGAATGTGGCTGTATGCATGAAATTCTCAAAGACCACGACCTTGCGTTTGCCAAGTCCCTTGGCTTTGTACATCGCCGTATCGGCATTTCGGAGCAGGACTTCGGCCGAGTTCGCGCGGTCGTGGTCAAAGGCCAAGCCAGCCGAAGCTGTGATCGTGAGCTCACGGCCGTCAATCAAAAAGGGAGCACGCAGAGAAGCAAGAACGTGATCGCAAATGTCTGCTGTCTGCTTCTCACCATGGGCCCGTTCGAAGGCAACAACAAACTCATCGCCACCGATTCTTGCCACAACATCTCCGTCTTCGACTAATTCAGTGATGCGTGTCGCAATGGACTCAAGTAGACGATCTCCATAGGTGTGTCCCAGCGAGTCGTTGATGTCTTTGAAATCGTCGATGTCGATGAGAAGCGCTGAGACCGTTGTAGTCCCACCAGTACGCTCAAGCGTTTGCCTGAGCAAGTCAAGCAAGCGCCTACGGTTTGGTAGCCCCGTGAGTTCGTCATGATTGGCTTGATGCAGCAGAAGCTCATCCATCTGCTTACGCTCAGTGACGTCGCGTGCATTGAGCACGAGTCCGCCCACGGCTGGTTCATGTCGCAGATCCGTAAGCGTGGTCTCTAGGATCCTCCACTCACCGCTGATGGATCGGAAACCAAATTCAATGGCTGCGGAACTCCATCCAAAGACCGGCTGATTGGGGTCTAAGAGAGCTTCAATCGGGAGTGTGCTTTCAACAAACACCTCGCCGAGTAGTTGGCCTTGAATCTGCGCGGTGGTGCGGTGAACGACGGCCTCAACCGAGGGGCTTGCATAGCGAATTGTCCCGCTCGCATCAAGAACGATCACTAGGTCAGTTGAGTTCTGCACTAGCGCCTTGAAACGTGCCTCGGAGTGCAGCAGGCGCTCCTCGGCCATTTTGCGATCACCAATCTCGCGAGCATTGAGTACGAGTCCGTTAATGCTGGAGTCATGACTCAGGTCAGTTCCGCCGATTTCGAACCAGGCGTAGGTCCCTGCGAAGTGCCGCAGTCGCACCTCTATTGTGTCGGTCGATCCGAGTCGCGCACTTTGCAACAAGGTGACCGCCTTTGAGCGATCATCTCGATGAATCAAAGTGAGCAGATCAAACTCGCTGTAACTCATCTGCGGGTAGCCAAGGAGCCTTGCCGCCACTGGGGAAATGTAGCTACAGCTCAAATCCTCTTGTAGCACCAAAACAATATCGGAGGAGTTATCGATCAACGCTCCGAAGCGCTCCTCGCTCCTCTGTAGGACTTGCTGTTCAGTTAAGTCCACTGCCCTAAAAGCAATTGCTGACTCGCGGCATAAAGCAAGGACGGCGTTGTGCTCATTGTCGCTCAACGCCCTCCTCGAATGAATGATCAGGGCCGCCCGCAGGTCTGGGCGAATCGTGATCGCACCACCGTTGTACACGCTTCCATCTTGCGCAATGTGAGTTTCAAGATCTCCCGAACCGGCGCTGCTCGGCAGATCCACAAGAGCGTGAGCGCACCGAAGTGCCTCCGCAGTCATGCCGTGGTCGTTGGCAGAATCGTTCAGTCGGGACTCGGTAAGGAGCTGTGCGCTCACGAAGTTCTTTCCGAGCACCTGTTCACTACCCCTGGTAATGACCTCGATGATGTCCTCGGGAGTCTCGGCACTTACAAGACGCTCGCCCACGTAGCGCAGCGACTCTTCGGTTTCGGCAAGCTCTTCGTTTTGTCTCACTAGGCGGCCCAGCCGAACTACCACTAGGGGAGCCAACGCAAGCGCAGCAATCGCTGGAAGAGCCAAAGCAGAGGTATTTCCCTGAAGGAGTGCAATAAGAATCAGTGCTGGGGGAGTCAGCAGTGCCAAGGCAAGGATGCCAATCCGTCTGTTGGTGAGTCGCCGAAGCAGCGTGGGGTCTGAGGGTCGCGACGTGAGCAGTACTACTGAACTGTGTAGAAGGCCAGCAACGGCAAACATAAATGCAAAGGGAGCCACATACAGTCGTGCCTCGCTGCCGAGCCGACCAGCAGTGACCAAAGTCGCCACAAGATCGAGGGCAAAGGTTGTAACGAGTCCCGCTGCTAACAGCCTGTTACTCACAGACCGTTGCGCTCCCGAGACCAACGCGAGCAGTGCTGCCACAACCAACAAAAGGGAAAGTCCTGCATACACAAGATTTGTTAGCTTGTGACCAAGCGGTGCGTCACTGCTCTGCAGGTAGGGCAGAAGCACGAGCGACCATTGCAGCAGTGCAACGGCTACACCACCAATAACTGCATCGAGGAGCGGGTCAAGGGTGATGCGCTGAACGCGAGTCTTGACAATTGAGAGGATCGCAAACAGAAACAAGATGATGGAAATAAAGCTAAAACCATCGGCAAAGGATGGGAACGGATAGTCAATTCCTCGAACCTCACCATCTAGGAATCTGACGACTCCGCCTGCGAGTGCCAAGGCGCCGGCAATCACAATCAACGTTGCAGGTTTGCGGATTCCGGTAGGCAGCTTCCTGGCTCGCAGCCCGCCAATCACAACCGATGCCCAGCCAAAGATCGAATACCACAGGGGCTGTAACGAAGCCGGCATCATTAGGAACAGCAGCCACCAGACGCCACACCCAACGAGGTAACGGCGGAGCACCGTTCTCTCGCTCGCTTTTGACCGAACGGTGTTTGTTGTAGAGATGCTGCCCGACATCGTTTCCTCGCTGCTCATTCTCTTGAGCACCCATTCGGCCGGCGCCGAAGGATCTTGAGGAATTACTACAAAAGTTGAAACCTGCTTAGTTTGGCGATTCTGCTGGAGAGGCGGGGATTGCTATGTGGTGAACGAGAGTCTCGCTGTTCTGCGACTCGTTCGGCTCACGAACCTGGCGAGCAGTGCGGAGTACCGCTAGCACCCCAAAGAGAACCATCCAAGCAGCGAGGCCTGCATATGCCAGCGCTGGCATTTCACCTGAGGCAGCAAAGATATACACATAGGGTGCCAAGAACATGGCGACCACCATGGCACACCACCCAAGAGCATCTCGCGGAGGCCGGTCTGGATCTCGCAGAATCTTGACGGTAACAGCTTGGCTGATGCCGTAGGGGGGCGCCGTGAGCAGGTCAATGGCTAGAAACAGCCACGGGTTGACTCCATATCGTGCCAACGCTGGCCAAGCCAAGAGTGCTCGCGCTGCTGAAAACGCAACGATTCCGACAGACCAAGCACGCCCGAAGCCGCCGAGAGAGGTCATGTCGCGAATTATTGGTGAGTTTCGATTCACCCGCATAGCTTCCCTTCACTTCAACAAGTCGCCAGTAACCGAACGAACCTACGTCAGAGTGCCGCAAAAACAAGTGATACTTACAGGAAGCTCAATCCAGCAGGATCGGAAGGTCTAAGGATGCAATGGTATGTGCGTCAAATCCTTCGATCGACCACTTGAAGACGTTTGGTCGGGTCCGCACGAGTGTCTGCATCATCTCGGGCAACCACATCGCAGTTGGTACAACCACACCGCCCATGAACTCTCTAGGAGGCGCAAGCGCTAGCACCGGAAGCCCATAGTGGGTTTCGAAGAACTCAAACATCCACTGATCAATCAAGAAGACGAATCCTTGGACCCCTTGGCGAATACCGTATTGGAACGCTGTTCGATGGAGCTCGTTGGCAACCCCAAGGCCTCGCTGGCTTGGACGAACGGCTAACGATCCGATCTCGCAGAGTGGACCGTCAGGAACTTCAATAGTTGGGGTGAACTGACTGACGGGGAGGTCTTCGTACTTGCCAATCATGGTTCGAGCAACCCCGGTGACAAGATCCTCCCCCTCGGTAATCACATGAAGGCGACTGTTCTCTCTCCATGGTTGAGTTTCCTCGACCCATTCCCTGGGAGACTCAGCACAGAACCCAGAAAGCCGGAACAGCGAGTAGACAAAGCGCTCGGCAGGGTCCCACAGAGCGTCACTCGAGGAAATCACTCGAGAATTCAGTCCGACCTCGAGGCGGTCAGGTTCGAACATGCGCGCTTTTAGCTCTGCAGCATCACGCTCTACATAGGATTCAGGAACTAAAGAAAATGTGGTTTCGAGTAACGCCAACGTGTCTCATCCTTCGGGACACGCTCTCCCCAGCAACACCGGAGGTGCTGAGCGCAAGGAAGTACTAAAGCACAGGTTTGGTCCTGAGCCAAGGAAAACTTTCTCAAGATTCCCTCAAGATTTAGTCGACGAGTGACGAGCCGTACCGTGGGTCCCGCTATTGGATCACGCTGCGCTGCTCCGTGAGGTCAATCTCTACTCGACGCGCTTGCAGCGGTACGTGCAGCAACGGTGCCAGTTCATCTTCCGGGATCGGGCGACAGAGTCCGAAGCCGCTGACAAGAGTGCAGCCCATAGAGATGAGCGCATCAAGTTGGCCGGAGGTCTCGACCCCCTCGGCAATCACCGACAGATTCAATGACCTTCCCAAGCTATTTACTGCAACAACGATTGAGGCATCGTCTTCGTCTGAAGTGAGGCCCGCAACAAACGACTGATCAATCTTGATTGCATCTACGTTGTAACGCTGAAGATAGGTCAACGATGAGTAGCCTGTTCCAAAGTCGTCTAGCGCAATCGAACAACCAATTCCGTGGATATCGTCGAGTGTCTTCGAAATCTGAGGGTCCGAGACAAGAAGCACTGACTCGGTCACTTCGATACCGAAGCTTGTTGGTGCTAGGCCAGCAGATCGAAGTGAGTCAGCTAGGTCCTGAGCAAATGTTGTCGACTGCAGTTGCAAAGCGGAAACATTCACCCACATCTTTCGTGGGGCAGCCGGGTCATCGAACTTCCACGCAACTGCAGTCTGAGCTGCATGGTCGATAACCCACTGCCCAAGTTCGACGATTCGATTTGAGGACTCTGCATCGGGAACAAAGAATCCCGGACCAAGCAGTCCCCGTTCAGGGTGATTCCAGCGAACCAGAGCTTCAGTCGACTCGAGCAACCCAGTTCTCGTGTCGTATGCGGGCTGGAAGTGAAGCACAAGCTCATCGCGATCAATAGCCCGTATGAGATCGCTCTGTGTCTCGAGTCGCTCGATGGCAGCCTCACGAACTCGTCTATTAAAATATGACACTTGATTCGCACCGGTACTCTTGGCGAAATGCATGGCAGCGCTTGCATCTCGTGCCATGTCCTCGGCCGTAGCCCCGGACTCAGCGACCGCCGCCCCAATACAGACGGTCACCGCGTGGTCTGTTCCCGCAAGGTTGAATGGCTGCACGAGTAGCTGCCGAAGCTCCTCGACTAATTCTGCTGGGCCGAGTTTCGACTGTTTCGACACCAGGAGGAGAGCGAACTCGTCGCTTGAAAGGCGTGCAACGGTCACCTCTACGCCTTGGAGACTGCGCAGTCGGCGCGCAAGCGTTCTCAGGCGACGCGCGATCTCACGCAGCATTTCATCGCCAACTTGCTGGCCGAGAGCGTCGTTGAACATGCCGAACCTGTCGACGTCGAACTTCAGCAGCGAGACAGAGGAGTCTGGTTGGTCGTTGGACTCGAGACCGACAGCGATTCGATCCAGAAGGAGATACCGGTTCGCCAGCCCAGTCAGCGAGTCACTTCGCTGCTGCCGTGACAGTTCGTCAAGAGCTTGGCGCCTGTCCGTGACGTCGTAGATGTAAAAGAGGAGGCCCTTCACGGCATCCTCGGTGATGAGATTCTCTAACGTCAGTTCCATGATCCGCCATGAGCCGTTCTTGTTCCGGCAGCGGATTTCAATCTGCGAGCGACCGTTAGGTGTCAGAAGAACTTGTTCCTGAAGTTGTTCGAACGCGAGGCCATCCTCAGGGTGGATAAAGCGGCTTATCGGCAACTCAGAAATCTGATCCTGGGTCCAACCAAGTACATGACGGATCGAGGGGCTGACGTAACTGAGAACTCCGGATTCGCTG
>CAEZYU010000050.1_pt1 | contig 16969 bp, 16 predicted proteins | sample 7265681 | NCBI WGS metagenome assembly CAEZYU01 (sample SAMEA6813940, study PRJEB35770) | freshwater metagenome | biome: Freshwater; feature: Freshwater reservoir; material: water | place: Czech Republic | collected 2017-04-14 | depth 30m m | reverse complement strand
CTTGTTCTGCCGATCCGGGTCGGCAGAACAACATGCGCCTCTAGCTCAATTGGCAGCGCATCGGACGCTTAATCCGCAGGTTCTGGGTTCAAGTCCCAGGGGGCGCACAACAAAAACACTGCAAACACGGGGTTCCGAGCAATCGGGACCCCGCCGCAGTTTTCCTCATCCCACGCTTATCCCAGACGTCTGGAGCGGAAAATCGACACATACTGTCGATTTTCCGCTCCAGACGCGAACGATTGCGAAGCGAACTTCTAGGGTTGGCAGAATGTCGCCCGCCTTGAGCACCCAAAAAACTTGGAACCACAGCGCTCATGAACACAGAACTGCTCGGCACAGCGCTCACGCACACAGCGCTCACGCACACAGCGCTCATGAACACAGAACTGCTCGGCGCCGAATGGCTGCTGTTTGCTTAGCTGCGCTGTTAGCCCTCGCTGGCGCATGCTCCACTGCCGAACAGACCAACTCAAGCAAGCAGAGCAACTCGAGCGAGCAGGGCAACCCGAGCAAACAGAGCAGTTCGAGCGAACAGAGCAAGGACACCCAGGAGCCTCAGCCAAGCTCTGCTGCTGAGTCGGTACCCCGTCTCGAGCGCGATGGCGACGCGTACCGAGTGCCCGATCCGCTTCCGACCCAAGAACCCGGCCGCCTGCTCGCAGTTACCCCCGGCCGATCAAGCAAGACTTTTGGCGGCGTTACCAGAATCGAACTGCTCTACGTTTCCTCGAGGTATGACGGCCAGCCCGTAGCTGTGAGCGGCACGCTGCTCACTCCGAAGGGAGCACCACCAGAGGGCGGATGGCCGATTGTCTCTTGGGGCCATGGCACAACGGGCGTAGCGGATGTTTGTGCACCCTCAACCACCGAGAACCTGTACTACAACGAATACGCCCAACAGGTTCGCTCGTTACTCGCAACTGGCTATGCCGTTGCCGCCTCGGACTACATCGGACTTGCCACGCCGGGGCCGCATTCCTACACCGTTGGTGTGGATTTGGGCAACGCAATGGCCGATATCGTTCCTGCTGCCCGCTCTGCCGACCCCAAGTTGTCGACAACTTGGTTTGCAATTGGGCATTCCGAGGGCGGTCAGGCTGCGCTTTTTGCAACGCGCTCCGCTGCTCGCCACCCTGATCTTCACCTTGCTGCGACCGTGGCCATTGCTCCCACAAGTTCTTTGGGTAGTGCGTTGCAAGCCATCATTAGTGGTGGGTTGCCAGCCGATGTGGTCTACGGGCTCTACCTGCTTGTAGGGCTGTCGACAGTTGACCCGTCGATCACGGTGGAACAATTCAGCGGCCCCGCAGCAGCACCACACCTAGATCTGATTACTCAGTCGGGTTGCTTGCTCGACGCATTTCCGAAATTCGAAACAGAGAACGTGGATCAGGTGTTCAACATTTCACCCACCGACATGGCACGTATCTCTGGACTTCTTGCAGCAGTGGGGAACCCAGACCAAGAACCAACTGTTGGCCCACTCCTGCTTGTGCAAGGAGAGGACGATCAAGATATTCCCGCAGGTATCACAGAGCTTCTTTCCGAGCATCTTCAGCAGCTCGGGGTCGACGTCACACTGCGGGTCTACCCCGACCTCGGCCACGATACGGTCCTCGGGCCAGCCACCTGCGAGACCTTGGATTGGCTCGCCCAACACGGGGGGCCCACTCCCGCTGATTGTGTCCCGGAGCCAACCGACATGTCATAACAGCAGTTGCGCTGATCGCTGCTCTGCAGCGTGAAATCGACGCTCTGTGTCGATTCTCCGCTGCAGACGCTCAGAATGCTGCTTCAGCCCACGGTCTCAGACGATTCATCTACGAATCTGACCTCGTAGATGCTCGGCCAGAGCTTGCCAGTGACAAGGAATCTGTCAGTACCAAGAACCTGAGCAATCCCGTTTGCCACATCGATTTTCGTACCGGCTAGAGCTGCATCCTGCACGGCCTCGTCATGCAAACCAGAGAGGTCCACTACGGCTGTCACAGTCCAGCAGTCGGGATCTATTTGGAGGATCTCATCAGTCTGATACCTGCTCGCCCAAACAGACTCGCCATCCCACTCCAACTCGTTCAGGCCATCGGCAGAGCCATCAAGGCGATACACATGGTGCCGAGCAGTCACAGCGAAGTCCTGCGCACTCCTCAAAATCACATCCGCTGAGCCATCAGTCATAACGAAGTCTCCAGAACCCAAACGGGTCAGCCCCCAGCCCTCCCCTCGATACGAAAATGTTCCACTCGGCGTTGCAGTGTTGAGATCCTGCAGACTCTGCGCAGACCATCGATAGGCCGTTTCTTCCTTCCAAGTCAGCTGAACAAGTTCTCCGTTGAGTCCTACAGCTAGACCCTCACCGAATGCCGTATCTGGCAGGGCGGCCTGAGCGAGCAGTTCTCCCGTTACAGGATTGAGGGCCCGCAACGTAGAGTGCCCGTATAAGCCAGTGCTCTCAAAAAGTGTTCCCTCATGAAGCAACAAACCCTGGGTGTAGGCATCAGTCTGATGCGGGATCTTGGCTACAACTTTGGGAACCAGTTTCAGTGGTTTGTTGAGTTCGCAGGTGCTTGCAAGATCTGTGATCTGCACCGAGGTTGCTGCACTGCCGCATCCGGTCAACCCCAAGGCCAACAGCGCAATCAGGCCGCAGCTAACGGCGCAGGCGCGCACCCCGAGGGTCCTCAACGGGTAACTCGGCTTGCACTCACTCGCCTCAGAGTAGCCACTGTCTCTATGTGATGCGTCTGCGGGAACATATCGATGAGCTCGATACCTTGAACTTCAAATCCCGCTGCGGCAAAAAGGCCTAGGTCTCGGGCTAGGGATGCCGGGTCGCAACTCACGAGCGCCACGCGCTCAGCGCCAGTGGCCACAACAGCATCAACGCCTGCAGCATTCAGACCTGCGCGGGCCGGGTCAGCCACGACCACCTCTGCTGAAGTGGGCTGCCAGCGCTCGACTGAGCTAGCAACGATCTTGGTACCGAGTTCAAAAAGGTTGACCCGAGCGTCCGAGATGGACGACTCCGAGCGTTCAACGAGAACTGCTCGCTGCGCGTTCAACCCTTTAGTAAAGAGCCCCACTCCCCCATAGAGATCCACCAGAAGATCATGAACAGCGTCAAATGGGGCCACCGCTCTGGCCACTGCAGCGACCAGCGCATCTGCCCCATCGGGTCGAGCCTGGAAGAAGGAACGAGCCGAGATCCGAAAGCTGTGGCCGGCAACCTGCTCATGAATCCAAGCCTGCGCACCGCCTGTCAGCGCCTGCGCAGTCACAATACGCACATCGTCCGGAAGGCCCAGCGACTTCTGAGAGAGTTCCTCACCGTCAACAATCACCATGCGCTCTGAGGTTCGAGCGCCAACTCGAAAGGTGACCGAACTAGCTCCGGGGAAGCGGCCTACATGGATCAACTCCTCGATCAGCGGGTGGGCCACGAGGCAGGAAGGCACCGGGTGAACTTCATGGCTCTGCCGCTTCCGAAAACCAACTCTGCCAACCATGCCACCCTGGCCGATCATGCCGCCCTGGCCGATCATGCCGCCCTGGCCGATCGCGCCACCTTGGCCGCTCACGCCACCTTGGCCATGCATGTGGCTCTGGTCTAGGCCGCTACCCTCAATTTCTCGGGTGATCTGAGCTGCTCGGGTGATCTGAGCTGCTCGGCCTGCATCCGCAGCTACTCCGCAGCGCAAGGTTGTGCGATACCGAGTCGAAGGCAGTCGTTGCCCAAATGAGATTGGCACCTGTTCAAGATGCGCGATTCGAAACAGAGCGTCGACCACAATCTCTGCCTTCAGCCGCAGCTGCAGCTCAGGCTCTGCATGTTGCAGGTCGCACCCACCGCAACCTGCAGCGACCTCTGCACACGGCGCTGCTCGACGACCCGCAGTAGGTGAAACAACGTCAAGGACTACCCCTTTGGCCATTCGCTTCGAAGACTCCGTTACTTGCACCAGAACCCGCTCACCGGGCAGTCCGCCCTCGACAAGCAGAATCCGCCCCGAGTTCTCACGACACAGACCAAGGCCGCCAGCAACCATCCGTTCAACCTGCAGCTCAACCTGCTCGGATCCCCTAGGCGTAACCTCCTGCATGCGCCTACCGTAGGCCGCTCACGCCACCAGAGAAGAAGTCTCGACTCACTCAGCTCTCGGCTCACACGGGGTCGCCCTGCGCGATTAGTGTCAATGCTCCGCGGCCAGTCGGCGCCGCAATCGACTGAGAAGGTGACCCGATTGAGTATGCGACCCGTCCAAATTGCACCATCTGTGCTGCCAGCTGATTTCTCTCGGCTCGGAGAAGAATGCATCAGCTTGGAAAAGGCCGGGGTCGACCGAATTCAGTGGGATGTGATGGACGGCGTGTTCGTTCCGAACCTGACCTTTGGTCCTGATGTGATTCGAGCATGCAGACCACTTGTTGACATTCCTTTCGAGGCGCACCTCATGGTGGTGAACCCAGATGAACTCGTACACAAGTATGTAGAAGCCGGCTGCGAAATCGTCATCGTGCATGCCGAGGCCTGCACCCATCTGCATCGCACGTTGTCGAACATCCGTGAACTCGGGGCGGGCCCAGCCGTAGCGCTCAATCCAGCCACCCCAGCCTCGGCAGTCCGCCATGTGATGGACCTTGTCGATCTGATTCTTGTCATGACGGTGAACCCCGGATTTGGGGGTCAGGAATACATCTCGACCATGGAGTCAAAAATCTCTGAGGTAGCAGAGATGATCAAGCTGACAGGCCGCGATATTGACCTTGAGGTCGACGGCGGAATCGGCCCGGCCACCGTGAGCGGCGCCGCAGCAGCCGGAGCCGACGTGCTCGTTGCCGGCAGTGCTTTGTATCGCGACCCCGAGGGCCTCGCTCATGCAGTGACCGAGATACGCACCCTCGCCGAGACGGCAAGATCCTAAACCCCGATGCGAATCCCTTTCGGGGCTCTTCTCGCTCTAGTAGCACTGAGCGGGCTGCTAGCAGCCTGTGGAGACGGTCAACCCGCTTTCTGCACGCCGCTGTCGCAGGCGGCTGACTTGGGTGGAATCTCGGCTGCGCTGCGCGCCGGCGATATTGCCGAAGCTGGCGATGAAGCAATCCAATTACGCGAGCTTGCAAGTGAGGCTCCGCCAGAGATTCGCGCTGACTTCGAAGAGGTTGCAGACTCGATCATAGAAATCATTGACCTTGTTGCATCGGAAGGCGAAGACGGGCAATCAGACCCGAGCCGCTTTGAGCGGAGGCGAGAAGAACTCAACACCCGCCTCGGCCAGATTGATAACCGAAGCCAGCGGATCTCGGTCTGGGCCACTGAACAGTGCGGACTTGAGCTCTAAATCAGCAGTTGCTACTCAGTTGCAGCGGGTGCAGAAATCTGCAGGCGACGCTGGATCACGCTGTCGATGATCCCATAGTCCTTCGCCTGCTCTGCCGTAAACCAACGGTCCCGGTCGGAGTCAATATTCACTTGCTCGGTTGTTTGGCCAGTGTGCTCGGCAATGAGGTCTGCCAAGAGGTGCTTGATGTACTTGAGTTGCTCAGCCTGAATCGCAATGTCAGTGGCTTGTCCCTGCATTCCCGCCGAAGGCTGATGCATCATGATTCGTGCGTGTGGCAGCGCATAACGCTTGCCTGGCGCACCTGCACACAGCAAGAACTGACCCATCGAGGCGCCTAGTCCCATGCAGATGGTGCCCACGTCGGGTGAGACGAACTGCATGGTGTCGTAGATGGCCATGCCCGCGGTGACCGAGCCGCCCGGGGAGTTGATGTAGAGCCAGATATCTTTCTTGTCGTCCTCTGCCTCTAGGTAGAGCAACTGAGCCGTGAGGAAGTTGGCAACCTGATCATTTACCTCAGAGCCAAGGAACACAATGCGGTTCTTGAGGAGTCGAGCGTAAATATCGGCTGAGGGCTCCATTCCGGAACCACCTTGGGCAGTCGCTGGCTCGAGAAGGAATGGTGGAACTGCTGGAGTATCTGACATTGGCATAGGTGTTGAGGATAACGCGCCCGGAGCACATCGTTGTGCCGCCTTGCGGGTTCACTCCTTCTGATAGGGCCAACTAGTGTGTTGGATTCGTGCGGACGTGGCGGAATTGGCAGACGCGCTGGGTTTAGGTCCCAGTGCCCTAAAGGGCGTGGGGGTTCAAGTCCCCCCGTCCGCACCACTGTGATGTCGCGAGCCATCGGCAAGGACCGAACCTGCAGGGTTCAGTCCTTCTCCCCGCCACCTCAATCTTTGGCGCCGGTAAGCTACGGATACCGTCGCTTACCGGCGCCAATGCGGCAGCAGTTGTGCCAATGCGGCAGCCAAGACTTCTGAGCCGGAGCGCAACAACCGCGCAACAGCGAATGCCTAGGGATCGGCTACGTCATGGCTGCTAGGCAGAAAAGGGTTAGCTACTCAGGCTTGGCTCGGGCGCATGGATTCGCTCACCTGGGGTGAACTCCACAGGAATGTGCTTGATTCCCCCGATGAAGTTTGACCTCAGTCGCTCAACTGGGCCGGCAACACGCATGTCTGGGGTTCGGTTCACGAGCTGGTTAAACAACAGCCGAAGCTCGAGCTTGGCCAGGTTTGCACCAAGGCAGTAATGAGCACCACCGCCACCAAAGGCCACGTGATCATTCGGGCTTCTCGTGATGTCGAACGTGAAGGGATCCTCAAAGGCCTCTTCATCACGATTTCCAGACACGTGCCACATTGCGATCTTGTCTCCAGCTCGAATCTGCTTTCCACGCAGTTCGAAATCGCGAGTGGCTTGCCTGCGGAAGTACAGCACCGGCGAGGACCAACGCAGCACTTCTTCTACTGCAGAGGGCATGAGTTCTGGATGCTCCCGAAGCTTTGCAAACTGCTCGGGGTAGTTCATAAACGCATACATGCCGTGCGCCGTTGCGTTACGAGTGGTCTCGTTGCCGGCCACTGCGAGCAGCAAGATAAACAGCTCAAACTCTTCTGGAGTGAGCTTGTCGCCGTTGATCTCGGCGTTGATGAGCTTGGTGACAACATCGTCACGGGGATCATTTCGACGCGCCTCACCGAGGGCGCTTGCGAACATGTACAGCTCGGTCGCAGCTACAAGTGCGTCTGCTTTGTCTTCGGGATCTTGGTTATATTCAGGGTCATCTGACCCGACTAGACGATTGGACCAATCAAAGAGCAGGTGCCGTTCCTCTTGGGCCACCCCCATGATGTCTGCAATTGCCTGCAAGGGCAGTTCTGCCGCCAGCTCGGTAACAAATTCGCATTCCCCCCGCTCAATCACCGTGTCAACAATCAACTCGGCCCGGTACTCGAGATGGGCCTCGATGAGTCCAATCATTCTGGGCGTGAACCCCTTGTTGACTAATAGGCGATAGCGGGTATGCCGCGGCGGGTCGGTCATCACCATGATCTTTCCGCGCATGTCCATTCCCTCGTCCAAGGTGGACGACTCCAAAAGCGTGATACCGCCGGCTTCGGCGCTAAAGCCATCGGTGTCGCGATTCACCAGTTGCACGTCGGCGTGCTTGGTGATCGACCAAAAGCCAGGCCCATCAGGCTCTGGAGTCCAGTGGACTGGGTCCTCGGCCCGCAGAACCGTAAACATCTCGTGATGTTCCTCACGAGCAAAGCGATCGAGATCTAGCAGATCAACATCTTCTAGTTTCATCAGTGAGTAAGCCTTTGCCGATTCGGGGGTATGTGGTGCGGAATATGTACTGCGAAATATGTACTGCGGAATATGTGCTGCGCAGTCTGTGCTGAGACAGCGTAGACAAAACTCCCCTCTTCGGCCGTCCCGGATTCTTTATTCTCGATACAGGTTCCACATCTGCGACTAGATTCCCTTCTCGTGTCTCTTCCGCTCGCGACAGATACTCCGAGCGCCGTTCCACATCGCAGAGCGATCCCAGCTGTAGCTGTCGCTGCGCTGGGCTTCATTGCAGTCTCTGCAATCCTGCTCTTGTTAGGCAGGCTCGCAATTGATCATCAGGTAGCAGTCGGACGTCAAGAGTTTGAGCCAGGGGTGGGTTGGTTCGGCCAGTGGGTTCGTTGGGATGGAAACTGGTATTACCGCATTGCTCACAACGGGTACAGCTTTACTGCGGGTCAGCAACGGGCAGTTGCTTTTTGGCCCTCATACCCCATGTCGATTCGTGGCCTAGCGCTACTTACCAACGATGAATACGACGCAGGACTCATCATCACTTGGCTGAGCGGGTTTGCAACCATCACCCTGCTGGCGCGCTGGTGTCAGGATCGGATGACTCGCATGGCAGCGATCGCTGCCGTCATCACATTGTTGCTCTTTCCATACGCTTGGTACATGCACTTCTCGGTCTACGGGGATGCTTTGTTTGCAGCATGCGCCATCGGCGCCTTCTTGCTATTGGAACGCGACAAGACCGTTCTCGCCGGGTTGCTCGGCGCCTTTGCAGCAGCCGGTCGGCCGATGGGCCTAGCGGTAGTAGCGGGCCTATTGGTGCTAGCTATGGAGCGCCGTGGCGCCCTACCGCCGATGCTGGCAAGAGCCGATCGACAGGGCAGTTCAGATCGACAGGGCAGTTCAGATGTACAGGGCAGTTCTGCACCTGTTGTGAGCGAACCACGTTGGCGACGAATGCTGCTGTGGCTGCATTTTCCGCGCTCGATACGTCTACAAGAGCTCAAGTTGAAAGATGCCGGGGTCTTGCTGTCAGTGCTGGGCCCGCTGATGTACATGGGCTTCTTATGGCACACCGAAGGAACCCCCTTTGCGTTTGCCGACGCCGAGAGTGCTCCCGGCTGGGATCACAAGCCCGGCCCGGCAACCTGGTTCAAGCTCAACGTCCTGGGCGGGTTAAGAGATGTAGGGCTGACTCGAGAGACTTCCGGGATGCTCTTGCACGGCTTCCTTGCAGTGGGAGCCGTACTACTAGTACCCAAAGTCATCCGGCGCTTTGGCTGGGGGTACGGAGCCTTTTGCGTTGTGCTCATCGGAATCCCGGTTATCTCAAGCAAGGACTTTTATGGCCTCGGCCGATACCTGATCCCTGCCTTTCCGGTCGTAGCTGTAGCCGGAGAATGGCTCAGCGAGCGCCCCGCTTGGCTACGCGTGAGCGTGTGGACAATCAGCGGATCCATGTTGGCATTCCTGAGCTACTCCTACGCTCGGGGCCTGTACCTAGCCTGAGCAAACCTGGCCGTTGACAGGCACTCGTTAGTCAGTACTTCGCAACACGCGCCCGGCAAGGGCCCCCGTGTGTACGCCGTGTTCCATGAACGGTTGGCCATTGACGATGGTGTGATCGATGCCCCGGGCTCGCTGCACAAATCGTGGTGCTCCCCCAGGGAAATCATTCACAATCTCGGGAGTCTCTAGAGCGAGGCCCTCAAGGTCAATCACATTCAGATCAGCGAAAGCACCCTCGGTCAGCACCCCGCGGTCCCGATACCCAATGAACGAGGCAGTATCCGAGGTTAAGCGGCGGACTCCCTCTTCGATGCTCACGACCTGCTCGTCTCGCACCCAGTGCGACAAGAAATAGGTCGGCTGCGAAGCATCCATAATCTGCGTTGCGTGCGCACCTGCATCTGCGAGTCCCAGAATGCTCACGGGCGACAGCACCATCTCTTTGATTGCGTCTTCTCGCTCGTTCATCACGGGCCAATTCACGATTGCCCTGCCATCTGAGCGATCCATTTCATCGAGGTAGGCCTCTACGGGACTCACCCCTCGGCTGCGGGCAATGCCAGCAATCGAATCTTCCTCGGCGTACACGTACTGAGCGCTGCCGCTGCCGCCAACCGCTCTCATGAGGTACATAATCTCGAATGATCCCTCTGGCTTTGAGCTGCCCTCTTCAATGAGGCGCGCACGCAACTGCGGATCGCGAATTCCTGCGAGTCTCCCGGCCACATCCAAACCTACGAGCTGCTGAAAGCTCGGGAGGTCATCAATCAGGGTGTTAGCAGCGAAGCTAAACAACACACCAACACTGCGCGGCGTGATCTGCGGTCGCAGCTGCGCTCCCGTTGCGTTGGCCTCAGTGGCCAGCTCGAGCACCTCACGGAAATGATCCCCGAGCGAACGAATCTGCTGAAGGTTGAAGCTAAAGGGTCGTCCCAACTCGCGACTGATCTCGGCCATCCAAGCCAACTCCTCGGCCACCCGTGTGCCCGGACTGTTTTCAAAGTTGTAGCGCGGAGCACTCTCGAGCACTCCACGCCCGAGCGTTTTTAGCGAAGCAGCAATCGTAAAAAACTCGGAGGGGTCAGACCAAGTGCCTGGCACGTTGCGGCCGTCGCGAACGCGATGAAACAAGCTGCGAGAAATCGAGTAGCCAAATGCTCCAGCCTGCATTGCAGATTCCACCTCGGCAGCCATCTGTTGAAGCTGCTGCTCCGTGGCTTGGAAGTCTGGCTCGCAGGCAGCGTCGCCGGCCACGTAGAGCCGAACTGCAACATCGCCCACATAGCCGCCAGCGTTGAGCCCCAGCGGAAAGTTCGAAATAGTGTCGAGGTACTCCCCGTAGCTCTCCCAGTTCCAGGGCAGGCCTGCCAAGATGCAAGAAGCTGGGATGTCTTCCACTGATTCCATTGCAGTAGCCAAAAGCTCAGCCTGACCAGGCCGCACCGGAGCAAACGTCATGCCGCAGTTACCCATGACGACCGAGGTCACCCCATGCCAACAAGAGGAAGACATCGTCGGGTCCCACCCGATCTGAGCGTCCAGATGCGAATGCAGGTCAACAAAGCCAGGAGTCACAAAGCGGCCCGTGGCATCAATCACTCGGCCAGCGCGAGTTATCTCCTCGGCTGGGAGTGCGCCAACAGCGGTGATTCGATCACCTGTAATGGCCACATCGGCTAGGCGGGCTGCAGCGCCGGTTCCGTCAATAACTGTTCCACCTGTGATGACTACGTCATATGCCACTGCAACATCCCCTTGATCTGTGTGCGTCACGCTTCGCTGTGCTCTGCTTGCTGCTTGCTACTTGCTGCTTGCTGCTTGCTGCTTGATGGGAGCCACTGAATTCAGACTCCGGTGTTCAGTATTGCAGGCAGTACTGTTTGAATTCTTGGGACCAACAGCAGTTCTTCTTCTTTCTTGCCCTGATCAACCAGGCGTGGTGGCAGCGGTAAGTGATTTTGTCTGGCAAAACGGCGGCAACATCATCCACGCCGAACAGCACACAGACACGAGCCAGAGTGATCCAGACACACCGGGGCTGTTCTTTCAGCGCGTGGAGTTTGAGTTGACTGGGTTTGCTGTGCCGCGAGAACAGTTGGCTGAGGCTTTTCAACCAATTGCCGATCGCTTCAACATGGATGTGCTGATTCGCTGCTCCGATGAGCTTCCTCGTTTGGCCGTGCTTGCCTCGAAAGCCCCCCATTGCCTGATCGACCTGCTCTCGCGTTGGCATATGGGAGAACTCGCAGCGAATCTCGTGCTCGTTGCCTCCAATCACCCAGACCATCGCCAGCTATGTGAGTTTTTCGGCGTGCCATTCTATGAGCTACCAGTAGGCGATTCTCCGGCGGATCAAGATCAGGCGATGCAAGACCTTCTCCGTTCGATGAGCATCGAACAGATCGTGCTTGCTCGCTATATGCGAGTGCTGTCACCCGAGTTTGTCGAGAAGTGGCCAAACCGAATCATCAACATTCACCACTCATTCCTTCCCGCCTTCGTCGGGGCAAACCCTTACCGTCAGGCACTCGAACGCGGGGTAAAGGTGATCGGTGCCACTGCGCACTTTGTGACCGCAGACCTTGATAAGGGGCCGATCATTTCGCAAGACGTAGCTCCCATCAGCCACCGAGACGGTGTTGTTGAACTCACCCGCAAGGGTCGCGACCTAGAAGTTGTGGTGCTAGCGCGGGCACTCGAGGCCCACCTCGACCATCGGGTGCTTCCCTACGGCAATCGCACCGTCGTGTTCCACTAGCCCTGAGCTAGCCCTGGGCTTGTTCTGGCTGGGCTGGTTCTGATCTGGCGGGGCTTGTTCTGATCTGGGCTTGTTCTGGGCTGGGCTTGTTCTGGGCTGGTCTTACGGCAGACTGATCCAATGCCCGAGGGTCACACTATTCACCGACTCGCTCGACAGCTCAATGCCTCACTCGCCACCAAGCCTGTTCAGGCCTCCTCGCCGCAGGGGCGATTCGCTGACGGCGCAGAGCGCCTCGATGGGCTCACGCTGCTAGGCGCAGAGGCTTGGGGCAAGTATCTTTTCTGCGAGTTCGACTCAGGCGACGTCCTGCATGTTCACCTTGGTCTGATCGGCAAATTTCGCTCTCGGAAAGCGCCCGTCCCCGACCCCGTTGGGCAGGTCCGGCTGCGCCTGCAAAATGAGGCCATTGCTTGGGACCTTTCGGGGCCCACTCGTTGCGAGATCATCAGCCCTAGTGAGCAAGAGCAAATTTCATCTCGGCTCGGGGCCGATCCGCTTCGCTCCGATGCCGATGTTGCGGCGGCTCAAGAGAAGTTCTCTCAGTCAAAGCGTGCTGTGGGCGCTCTAGTCCTTGACCAATCAGTCATTGCCGGAATCGGGAACGTGTACCGGGCGGAACTGCTCTTTCTCTGCGCGATTCACCCAGCACGGCAGGCAAGGAGCCTCAGCGAGGATGAGTTCGCTCTGCTGTGGAGCGAGACCGTGCGCCTGCTTCGGATCGGGGAGCGTATGGGTCGCATTGTCACCACCGACCCGGCCGAGATCGGGGCGACTCGCTCACGGATGAAGTCCGAGGAGCGCCTCTATGCCTATCACCGAGATGTTTGTAAGCGTTGCGGGTCGGGCATCGAGGTACTCAAGATTGGCGGACGCCCAATCTGGTACTGCCCAAGCTGCCAGCCATCCTGAAACGTGTCTGGAGCGGTTTTTCGACAGTATGTGTCGAAAAACCGCCCCAGACGCGATGAGCCCATGATGCGGGGCGCGCTCCCCGCTGACACTGCCCCTGCAATCCGATTGACTTCGGCTGTCATGAGCGAGGCCCAGATCAACAAGTTCGCCGCCATGCATCATGGGCTCATCAACCGCGAGACTGCTCGAAGATTGGGCCTGACTGATCGCCAGATTGCGTACCGCGTTGCACAGGGCAGGTTGATCAGAGTTTCGCCGCAGGTTTTTGCCGTTGCTGGGTCAGTCAAATCTGCACCCCGGACGCTCCTTGCAGCGGCCTGGCAAACAGGAGGCGTTGCTTCACACCTGAGCGCCGCTTGGCTGCTCGGTCTGCGCGACTCGGCCCCAGCCAAGCCACAGATCAGCACTGCCCGGAGTGGTGGCCGCTCGGATACGGGCATCGAGATCTACCAAAGCCGAGACTTGCACTCAGGGCACATCACCACCGTGCAGAAAGTGCTCGCTACCGATGCAACTCGCACGATTCTTGACCTCGCAGGGCTCGTCTCCCCTAGCGAACTGCAGGTCCTCTTTGACCGAGCCGCACGCATGCGCCTGACCCACCCAGATCGGCTGATGGACTATTTCCTGCAGATCTCACGCCCGGGCCGTCCCGGAGCCGCCGCAGCTAGGCGCTTTTTGCGGAGTCTCAATCAGGACCTTGCCCTAGCAGAAAGCGATCTAGAGACTCGCCTGCTGCTGACCATGCGTAAGGCAGGGCTTCCCTCGCCCGTTGCTCAGTACCGGGTGACTGCGAATGGCCATAACTACCGAATTGACCTGTGCTACCCCGATTGCATGCTGGCAATTGAAGGTGACGGGTTTAGCTTTCATGGCGGCAGGCAGGCATTTGAGAGCGATCGAGTCCGCCAAAATGACTTGGTACTTGCTGGTTGGCGAGTACTGCGGTTTACCTGGAGACAGATCTGTTATCAGCCCGACTGGGTGGTGGGGCAGATTCGATCAGCACTTGGGCTGGCCGACTAGTTGCATGGATCGCGTTTGGAGCGGTTTTTCGACAGTATGTGTCGAAAAACCGCCCCAGACTCAAGACTGTCACCGTCTCGATTGGCGGGACTCAGGTTAAATCCGCCAACTGCGCTGCAAGGTCTCGAAGCGCTTCACCACGGTGCGAAATCGCTTGCTTCTCCTCGGGCGACATCTGCGCGAACGTTCGCCCATCGCCTAGGTCTGGGACAAACACCGGGTCGTACCCAAAGCCAGCTGATCCTGCCGGTTGCTCGCAGATGCGCCCAGCTACCGAACCCTCGGCGCACAGTTCAAATCCATCAGGCCAGCGAAGCACTATTGCGCAACGAAACTGCGCAGCACGGCTCATCGGGCGGGCAGGGTCTGACTGCTGAGACAACGCATCTAGCTCACGCAACAACTTGCGCAGGTTTGCCTCATCTGTGGCACCCTCGCCGGCGTAGCGAGCCGAATACACACCCGGTGATCCGTCAAGCGCATCAACGGCCAAACCTGAGTCATCAGCAATTGCAACCTCGCCAGTTGCCAAAGCCAGCGCTACGGCTTTGAGACGAGCATTGTCGACAAAGGTGTCGGCATCCTCAATCACATTGGCAACTGAATCGGGGCGCGGCAGCAACTCAACAGGTGACCCGTGAGGTGTCATCACGCCAAGGCCGAAGAAGGTTGCCGAGAGCTCTGCAACCTTCTTCGGATTAGCAGAGGCCAACACCAGTCTGCTCGGCACTCCGTGAACTGCCATGAGCGACTCAGCAGTCAGCGGCCGAAGCTGCGAGGGCTTGGCGGTACCGAGATGTACTCGCGCTGCAGTGCGTGAATCTGGCGGATCCCACCTTCGGCAAGGCCGAGCAGGGAATCAAGCTCTTCACGGCTAAAGGGTGCGCCTTCAGCGGTTCCTTGAACTTCTACGAACAAGCCCTTGCCGGTCATCACCACGTTCATATCGGTCTCGGCAGTTGAATCCTCTACATAAGGAAGGTCCAAGCACGCCTCGCCGCCAACAATGCCCACAGAGATTGCGGCGAGTTCATCAAGCAGCGGAACAGAAGTGAGCAAGCCAGCCTGCACCATGCGAGTCATGCAGTCGTGCAAAGCCAAATAGGCACCAGAAATTGCAGCAGTGCGAGTACCGCCATCAGCCTGTAGAACATCGCAGTCCAACAGAATCTGTCGCTCGCCAAGGGCTTTCATATCCACCACCGAACGCATGGCCCTTCCAATGAGTCGCTGGATTTCTTGAGTGCGACCCTTGGGGCCTTTGGTCTCACGACGGATCCGCTCGGGGGAAGCACCTGGCAGCATTGAGTACTCGGCAGTCACCCAGCCCTTGCCGCTATTGCGCATCCATCTCGGCACATCCTCATCCAACATGGCGGTGCACAGCACTTTGGTTTCACCAAAGGTGACGAGTACCGACCCTTGTGCGTAGGCGGTGAAGTCACGCTCAAAGCTATGGGGGCGGAGTTCGTCTAGTGCGCGGCCATCTGGTCTCAAAGGAATACTCGTTTCTGGTTCTGTGGGGTCCTAGTGATGAACGAATGTGCCAGGGGGAACATCCGCTCCCCCTAGGAGACCGCCCGCTCGGGCCGTGCTCAAGGGGATACGCCACGAGGACACTGGACTCTAACTGAGTTCAAGCACTGCCTGGCGAAAACTGCCTGATCGATCCTGCCAGTTGCCCGCGTCTGATGGCGTGGGCGCTGCTGGCGAGAACAGCAGAATTCCAGTTGCAGCCGAGAGGTCTTTGAGAGCATTGACTCCCAACTGCACGGCCTGCTGAACACTGTCTGCACTTGCAACTACTTCGATTCCGCACCGCTCAGCCATTGAGCTGCCGTTCTCTTCAAGGGTGACTGCAACGAGTTGCCCGGCAGGCCACTGCGATACCTCTTGTGCGAGCGGCTTTGCGGCTACCCCGCGTTCGGCACCACCCAGAATCAACACCGTTGGCACATTTTGTTGCCGTGACCATGCAAGCCCGGCAGCAGTAGCAGACGGGTTTGAGGCCAAGGCATCGTCGATAAATCTGATTCCGGCTGCAGAACTTGAGGCGCTGGGGCCGGGGCACTCGTCAAGGCGGCCAGGCATAGATCGCGCAGCACCGGCAAGTATTTGCTGCTCGGTCATGCGACCGCCCCCAAGTTGAAACACAACCTCGGCAGCGAGCGCAGCATTTTGAACTCGCTGTTGTGGCAGCGCCGCGGCGCTTTTCGGTGGAACCACGACGACGGGATGAAACGGCTCTGCCGCAGCACATGCCTCTGGGCTCTCGGCAGACACGATGATCACGTTGGCTGTTTCGTCATTGTTGCTGAGCACGCGCAGCTTGTCGGCGTGATAGCGCTCTACCCCGCCGTGCCAATCGAGGTGATCCTCGGTGAGGGAGGTCAGCACTGCAATCGAGGGCACCTGTTGCAGGTCTGCTGCCTGATAGCTAGAGACCTCAAGCACCAGCACAGGGGCAGAGGAATCCCAGTCAGCTGAGAAAACTGGGATTCCAAGGTTTCCCGCCAGACCAACTCGTAGGCCTGCCTCGTCGGCAAAATGCCCAATCAAGTCGGTCGTTGTTGACTTCCCTTTTGTGCCAGTCACGGCAACCACACGCTGCGACGGATCGAGCGAGCCCATCCACAGATCGAGCGGAGTGGTCATCAAAGCACCGCGTTCCATTGCTTCTACGAGCTGCGGTAAGTACTTCGGGAATCCCGGGGAACGCACAAAAATCTGAGCAGTCTCGGCTGCCTGATCAACACTGATCAGCGGCAGATCTTCGGCTGTTATATCAACATCGGATCCGCCATGAAGCTCGCTATGCAAGCCCGTGTGAACGCTCGCCCGCGATCCCATCTCTGAGCCTTGGCTTACGGCCTCGTCCACCAAGGCGATGTGCGCCGGGTTTGCCGCAAGAATGGCCCCGAGCGCCGCACGCATATCCGTTCCCATGCCGAGAAGCACCACTTGCTTCTGCGTCAGATCATCTAGTTTCACTAGTTCAATCCCTTCATCACATATCTCCTAGTACACACTCGCTGCCAGCTTGGCTGATTGCTCAACAAGCCCGCTCATCGCTTCTCTCTAGCTCTCTAGCTCTCTAGTACAG
>CAEZYU010000049.1_pt1 | contig 16987 bp, 13 predicted proteins | sample 7265681 | NCBI WGS metagenome assembly CAEZYU01 (sample SAMEA6813940, study PRJEB35770) | freshwater metagenome | biome: Freshwater; feature: Freshwater reservoir; material: water | place: Czech Republic | collected 2017-04-14 | depth 30m m | reverse complement strand
AGCGGAAGTTTCTGCACTGTTTGGAAAGCCAGAGACTCCCAAACGGGGCAGGATTTTGCGATCAAACTACTTTCCGTTCAGTCTGGCGGAGCGCTCGCTTCAGAGCGGTTGGAGCGTGAAGCAAGAGCGCTCTCTCGGCTGAATAAACTCGAAGGCGCAGTGTCGCTGCATCAAGTTGGCATCACTGCAGATGGAACTGCTTGGTTGTTGCTTGACTTTGCACCTGGTGGGTCACTCCAAGATCGCTTAGACGCAACTTTGACAACGGCCTTAACAACGGCCTCAACAACGGCCTCAATAACGGCCGAGCTTGAAGCTGAGCAAGCTCTTGTGGCTCTGCGGGAGTCGAATGAATTCCTAGCTGCGAGCTTGTTCTTTACCCTGGCTCAAGCGCATGAGTCTGGGGTGATTCACGGCGATATCTCGCCAGCAAATGTGCTCTTTGCCGAGTCAGGTAAGCCCTTGCTGGCAGATTTCGGGATGGCTGGTCTGCTGGGCGGCGGGGATGGAGCGTTGGGAGTAGTTGGGTTCACACCGGCGTATGCAGCGCCTGAGCGCATTCGTGGCGGCCCACCGGATCAAGCCTCTGATGTCTATGCCCTAGCGGCCACGCTCTGGCATGCGCAGTTTGGCAATCCACCAGGGTCAGCCCGGCCTCAGCGGTCAGCCCTGCCGCCAAACGAGCAGTCTGAGCTGAAGCGCGATTGGATGCAAGGTGCGCTGAGCGAACTCCCTGCCGAACGCCCTGATGCTTTGGGCGTAGCGAGGTCGCTGAGCGCTCCTACGAAGCGGCACAAGAGGATGCGCCTGCGATAGAAGTATCCTCGCCAAGATGTCAGATGAGATAAATCAAGAATCAACCTCCCCATTGGTGTTCACCGAACTACACGAGGGCGGCGTGGCAGTACTCACGCTGAACAACGGCAAGGTCAACCCACTGAGCGTTGAACTGCTCAACGAACTTCAAAGCGCAGCCGCAGAGCTCGCAGAAAATGATCAGATTCGCGCTGTGGTCATTACTGGCAACGAACGGGCATTCGCTGCCGGTGCCGACATCGCGCAGTTTGCCGAATCGGAATCAGGGCTTTCCTCGCCCGAGAGAATCGCTCAGATCGGGGCTGCTTTTTTGGGTGCGTTGAATGCGGTTGCTGGGTTGCCTTGCCCGAGCATCGCTGCGGTATCTGGAGTTGCATTAGGCGGGGGCTGTGAACTTGCTCTTGCCTGCGACTTTAGAGTTGCAGGGCCCAAGTCTCGATTTGGTCAGCCAGAGATTCTGCTTGGCATCATTCCTGGCGGCGGCGGAACACAACGCCTGAGCAGACTTGTGGGGTCGTCGGTTGCGAAGGAACTGATCTTTTCTGGTCGGATGATTCAGACCGAAGAGGCGCTCCGGATCGGTCTGGTCAACAAAGCCGTCGAAGCAGATCAAGTGTTGGCTGAGGCCATGGCTATGGCGCAGAGCTTTGCTTCTGGCCCTAGACACGCGCTTGCGCTTGCGAAAGCTGCAATTGATCAGGGACTCGAGGGCTCGCTCGAGGATGGTCTGTTGCTCGAACAGGCTCTCTTTGTGAAGTCCTTTGCAACTCCCGACGCGGCAGTCGGCGTGAAGTCATTTCTGTCTGATGGACCCGGTCACGCAGAGTTCGGTTAGCCAGCCCAGGCCACTAGGCCGAACTCAATGGGCGCATCAAGAAGGTCGTGTCTAGGAACGACTCGCGCTGTTACTCCCATGCGACCTGCAGTACTCAGTACTGCTGTTCCTGTGTAGCGAAGGTGATGCTCGTCCTCCGCACCGTGAACCTGCAACAGGACAGTCTTGGTGTTTTCTAGTTCACCGGATTGTCCGACATGCCCGACTAGGAGTTGTACATCAACCTCGGTGGGATCGAGCCCGCCAAGAGCAACGCTCGCCGTCACTTGACGTTGCGCTCCGAGGTCGGCGACATCCTCGTTGATTTCGATTCGCTCCACGTGCACCTGATGCCATTCGGATTCAAGGCGTGCGCGGAAAGCCGCGAGTGTGCGAGCCCCCGCAAAGTCATTGCTTGAGAGTTCAACTGAGCGAGCGGCCGCGGGCAGGTAGAGGTCCTCGACATAGTCCCTGACCATGCGATGGGCGCCAACAAAGGGCCCGAGCGTTCGGAAGTTTTCTTTCACACGCGTGATCCATGCATCAGAAAAAGAACTCTTGGGGTCGGCCTTGGCGTAGTAGAGCGGAACAATCTGCGTTTCAAGGAGCTCAAACAAGCTGTTGGCTTCGAGCTCAATACGTCGCGCTTCATCTTGGATGGACTCAGCAGAGGAGATGGCCCAACCGTTGGGGCCAAAGGTCTGCCCCAGAGCAGACTCCTCGTCGTTTCCGGAGCTGAAACACTCTGCCCACCAGCCATCCAAGACTGAGCAGTGCAATGCGCCGTTCAGCACGGCCTTCATGCCACTCGTACCCGAGGCCTCCATGGGCCGTACGGGAGTATTCAGCCAGACATCTGCACCCTGGACGAGTGAGCGCGCTAGTGCCATGTCGTAGTCCTCAACGAACATGAATCGATCACGAATTCGCGGATCTGCCGAGAAAGCAACGATCTGCCGGATGAGTTCTTTGCCGAGTTCGTCAGCAGGGTGCGCTTTGCCAGCAAAGATGAACTGAATCGGTCGCTCCTCGTCGAGCAAGAGGCGCATCAGACGTTCTGGCTGACTCAGCAACAGCGCTGCTCGCTTATAGGTGGCCATCCGACGAGCGAAGCAGATGGTGAGCGCAGTAGGGCTGAGCGCAGCATTGACCCATTCCAGCTCAGATGAGGATCGGCCTTGAGCCAATCCGTGGTTCCGTAAACGGTCACGCACATGGTCAACCATTCGGAGCTTTGAAGCATCTCGGGCATCTTGAAGTAACTGATTGTCGACTTTCAGAATTGACTGCCAGGACGCCGTGTCGGCCCACTGCCAGTCCTCGCCCACTGTGTCCGACAGCAGTTCAGCGATCTCGGCTGAGACCCAAGTGGCACCGTGCACGCCGTTGGTTATTGAACCCACGGGAGTTTCTTCCTCTGGGACCCCTGGCCACAGGTCGGCAAACATCTCTCGGCTCACCTCGCCGTGTAAGGCCGAGACCCCGTTGCGTCGCTCGGCTAGACGCATGCCCATGACGGCCATATTGAATGGCTCATCGGTGGCCTCTTCGGGTCGGTGGCCGAGCTTCATGAGTTGATCAATAGAGATTCCACACGCAGCGGCCCAGTTGCCGAAGTACTTCTCCATCAGTTCACGCGGGAACCGGTCTATGCCCGCTGGAACTGGCGTGTGAGTGGTGAACACCGCGCCAGCGCGAACCGCAGTCAGGGCTTGCTCGAAAGACAAACCATCGCTGCTCATATGCTCGCGGATCCGCTCTAGGCCCAAGAAGCCTGCGTGGCCCTCGTTCGTGTGAAACACCTGTGCAGAGATGCCAAGCGCACGGAGTGCTCGAATCCCGCCCACGCCGAGCAAGATTTCTTGACGCAGACGGTGCTCTACATCGCCACCGTAGAGGCGATCGGTGACGAGTTGCAGAGATTCGGAGTTCTCTGGAATGTCAGCGTCGAGCATGTACAGCGGAGTTCTGCCTACTGTTGCTTTCCATACTTGAGCAGTTAAAGACTCTCCGGCTAGGTCAAGATTGATGCGAACCCCATCGCACAGTTCAAGTGCCATGGCATGAGGGTCCAAATCCGGGAATCGCTCTTGTTGCCAGCCGTCAACGCTGAGTGACTGCCGAAAATAGCCATGCCGGTAAAACAGCCCGATGGCAATGAGCGGAACCCCAAGGTCCGAGGCAGCCTTGAGGTGATCTCCAGCAAGGATCCCAAGACCGCCAGAGTATTGCGGCACTGCTTCAGAGATACCGAACTCGGGAGAGAAATACGCAATCGCTCCCTCTGCGGCAGTGCCGAGTCCTGTTTTGTCTGTAGCTGCGGTTTCGTGGGCTTCGAGGGCAACTTGTTGATACCAGCGAGGCAGATCGAGATAAGCGCTGAGTGCTGCGTCGGCTGCTGCAAGGCGCTCCAAGAAGTACGGGTCGGTGCTGAGCTCAAGAAGTCGCTCAGTTGATGCTTCGGCCAAGACTCTCCGAGGGTCATGGCCGCCTTCGTCCCATGCAAGGGAGTCGATCATGATGAACAACTCACGCGTGGGGCGATCCCAAGACCAGCGTAGGTTGCTCGACAAGCGATCTAGCGCAGCGAGCGGTTCGGGGAGGTGTGGACGAACGGTAAAACTTTTGAGTGCCTTCATTACGATTGAGGGTATCCAAGTCCATCGCCATTTCAGTCTTCAAATTGGGCAGGGTTCACACTCTGTTCACGAATTGCTCAATGCGTGGGACCGTTGGGGTGTGACTGAGAGTGCTCTTGATTGCAGTGCTGCGTCAGAGTGTTGGGCGGAATCCGCCGGTACTGTGTAGAGCAATGTGTGCGCACACGGGTAGGCCGAGTTGACCGAGGAAGCCGCTAAGAGCGGAGTGACTGGTCCTGCGTGGACCTTCGGCGCCTTGGGTGCAGTGCTAGCTGTCGGGGCGCTTCTCTTTATCGTGATCGGGTCTCCATTCGGTTCGGGTGCCCCCGCTCCTACTAGCTCGGTTGCGCCAACTACCACCGTGGCTGCAGTAACCAGCACCACCGACGTTAATGACGGGCCACTGCCAACCGACAGGGTTGCGTATGTCACCTCAACTGGCGCAGTCCTGAGCGGCACGGGCGCAGAGCCGCCAGTTCAGGTAGCTAGTGATGCCGCTCGAGGCCCCGCAGGCCTTGGTGCAATTGCAGTGGCCCCGACCGGCGACTTGATTGCCTACCTGCGAACAGACGGCGCGCTGGTCGTGGTGCCTGCATCCGGCGGCGAGGTACTGGTGCTTGCTACAGATGCCGTGATCTCTGATATCGGTGCGCACACTCTGTTGGCTTGGGATCCAACCGGATCACAGATTTCCTACATTGCAGTGGGCACTGCGGACATGGCCGAGCCCAGAGACACAACTCCCAAACCGCTCTCCGCTGGCCAGGGTGTGTACCGCGTGCCATTGCCCGAGGGAGTTCTGGGCAATGTCGTCAAGGTGGTTGATCGCACCGGTGCTGCTGTGATGCGAATCGGTGATCCTTCCACCCGTTCAATGGTGGGACTTGCGAGTTCAAAATCTGATGACCTCATGTTGCTCGAATCGGTCATTCCCGGAACGAACAATCCATACACACTGGCCGCTGCTACCTCTGGCTCGGATGCTCTTACTCCCACTTTTCTTTCTGCAGATGAACCCACGTTTTCCTCTGATGGAAGCTTCATCATTGCGGTAGGGCCAGACAAAAGCGGAAAGGAAATGATCCGGATCGCGACTGATTCGCTGAGCCGAACCACCTTGGTCTCTGCAGACAAAATCTGCGCCCCGTCAGTGTCTCCGGATAGCACTCGGATTGTGTACGGCGCTGGCCCGAACTGCTCGAAACTCATGTTGATCTCGGCTCGGGGCGGCACTCCTGTAGAAATTACGCCTCCGGCTCAGCCCGGTCGGGCGAGTTACCGTGCGGGAGAGTTAAGTTGGACGGCCGACGGCAGGTTTATTGCCTTCGCGGACTGTCGATCAACCGATGGTCCGCTCACCTGCGAGGGCCCAGTGACCTTTTTAGACCCAGATCGCTTACTCGAAGTCCCCGGAGCCGTTGCGACCACGGTTGCAACAGTAACTCGGCCGCTCCTTGGCGACCTGCGGCTCACAGTGGTGCTTGCTGGCCCCATTGAGTACGTCGGGACCTTCCCAGTTGATGCAGAGAGTGAGGGTGAACTTGTCGAGGTCGACGGGTCAACCTCGATTGTCAACCTTGATCTCGTCAACGGAGATCAGGCGTTGAATCTAGATCTTGAGGTTGCGGAGGGAAGTCAGTTTGTCACTGGCCAGATGACGTTGGTTGATCCAAGCAAAGGCATAAATCGGAGCTTCACCGTTTTGGGTACGGCCTCAGTGATTGGGCTGCGCGTTGCATCAGTGAGTGGCATCTGGATCTCGACGGATGACTTGCCGTTTGTTTCGGGCAAGTTCAGGATCGGATTGCGAAGAGGATGACCCCTCCCGCCGCCTCTAGTTCCCACCAGCGTGACATGTTGAAACAACCGCCTCGCATCATGATTCGTGAGCTCTACCCAGTCACTCCGACGATGTCTCCGGCGAAAGCGATTGTTGAAGATGAGGTAGCCGTGGGAGCGATGCTCGTTGCAGATGGCCATGGCTTGCTTGCCGGAAGGATCCGATACCGGCGCGCTGATGGCCAGACGAAAGTAAAGCCGAAATGGCAGATAGCGCCGCTTGCAGTTGCCGCATCGGGTCAGGCAACTGGTGCACTTCTGCTCAAGGATGCAGGGCTGTATGAGTTCCAGGTTCAGGCTTGGGTGGACCGCTTCGAGAGCTGGCGGCGAGACCTGCAGCTTTTTGCTCAGGCTGGCGAGTCGCTGCAGGTGGAGTTTGAGCAAGGCGCGCAAATCCTTGAATCCTTGATGCAGTCGCTAGCAAAAGTTCCCGCCCGAAGAGTGCTTGATGCCATTGAGCAGCTGCGCAGCATGAGTTGTTCCGATCGGGTACGGCTCGCTGCAGCAACTGACGACGCAGTGGCTCAAGCGGTTGCTGGTGTACCAACAGAAATCACATCCTCGTCGAGCTTCCTGCTGCGGGTGGATCCAGAACTCGCCGTCCGAGGCGCTTGGTATGAATTCTTTCCGCGCTCAGAAGGCGGTCTGACACAAGGGGCAAACTCCTGGGCAAGGCTGGAGCAGGTTGCAGAGGCCGGATTTGATGTGGTGTATCTGCCGCCAATTCACCCCGTAGGAGTAACGCACCGCAAAGGCAGAAACAACTCCCTGACCGCTGGGCCCCAAGACGTTGGTAGCCCATGGGCAGTTGGCTCGGTAGACGGCGGACATACTGCGGTCAATCCAGAGCTTGGCACCGTGAGCGATCTGCGGCGTTTTGTTGCTCGCGCGCGTGAGCTTGGGCTTGAGGTAGCGCTTGATTATGCGCTGCAGTGCAGCCCAGATCACCCCTGGGTGAGGGAGCATCCCGAGTGGTTTTTACACCGCTCTGATGGCTCGATTCGCTATGCAGAGAACCCTCCCAAGAAGTACCAAGATATTTTTCCGATCAACTTTTGGCCCGAGAGTGATGATGATCGCATAGCGCTGTGGCAAGCCTGCTTACAGATCCTGCAGTTCTGGGCTGAGTGCGGGGTACAGGTGTTTCGGGTAGACAATCCGCACACCAAGCCGCTTGCTTTTTGGGCCTGGGTGATTCGCGAGTTGCAGGCTACTGACCCACAAGTGGTGCTGCTCTCCGAGGCATTCACCGACCCGACCATGATGCATAGCTTGGCCGAGGTGGGGTTTAGCCAGTCGTATACATACTTCACGTGGAGGCAGAACAAAGAGGAACTCACCTCATATGGCGAGGAACTGGCACATGCCCCAACTGCTGCGTGGTTCCGGCCCAATCTGTGGCCGAGTACCCCAGATATTTTGACTGATCCGCTGCGTGGTGGTTCGCCGAACGCATTTGCATCGCGGGCAATACTGGCGGCGATGCTGGCCCCAAGCTGGGGGGTCTATTCCGGCTACGAATTGTGCGAAAACAAAGCACTTTCCGATAAAGAGGAGTACGAGTTCTCCGAGAAGTACGAGATCAAAAAACGAGATCACAACAACCCTGCATCGTTGTGGCCACTGCTCACCAAGCTCAACGGTGTTCGGCGCGATCATCGCTCAACTTGGCGCATGGACTCGCTTCGCTTTCACTACGTGGATCACTCGAACGTGATTGCCTTTACTCATCACTGCAAACTTCGAGGCGAAACAGGGGGACGAGTCGCAGACACGGTGCTTGTTGTGGTCAACCTTGCACCCGACGAGGCGTGCGAGGCAACGGTGTATCTCGACCTTGATGCAGTTGGCCTAGGTGGATGTTCTAGCTTTCAGGCACAAGATGAGCTCACGAACGAGACCTGGGTCTGGGGCGCGTCGGGCAACTATGTGCGATTCGATCCGGAAGAACGAGTCGCACACATCTTCAGCCTGGCTCCCTGACCGATCTCGACGTGTGACCGATCTCCCCGTATGCGCTCGGCGCTGCGATGCGGCAGACTGAACAGATGAATGATCGAAGCATTGCTCGCTCCATTGCGCTCGGCCGTGTGGCTTTCGGCCTGACCATGTTGCTGATTCCTCATAAGGTGTTGGCCCGACTCGGTGATGACCAGCCAGGGCCGCTGATGTGGATGGCGCGGGCCTTTGGCATCCGAGACATGGTTCTTGGATTTGGGGCAATCATGGAACTCACCGAAGAGGACCCAGAAGGTCGGTGGGTGGCCTACGGTGCGGCGGCCGACACCTGTGATGCGGTTGCTGCGGTCGTTTGGCGAGAGGAACTTGGTGTGGCCGGGATGGCAGCAACGCTCTCTCTTGCAGTGCCCGCGGCGACCGGTGGCTGGTGGTCGGCATTCGCTTTGCACCGGAACCGGGCTACTCGTAGCGCCGGTACGATGAGCAAGTGATTCAACCTCCTACCTCCGGATCCATACTCTCTTCAAATAGTCAGTGGTACCGCTCGTCAATCTTTTATGAGGTTCACGTTCGCGGGTTCTTCGATGGCTCAAATGACGGCAACGGCGACCTTCGCGGCCTGACTTCCAAGCTGGACTATCTGGAATGGCTGGGCATTGACTGCCTGTGGCTCTTGCCCTTTTACGAGTCCCCTCTGAAAGACGGCGGATACGACATTTCGGACTTCCTCACGGTGCATCCAGATTTTGGAACCACCGATGATGCAGCGCACTTGATCGAAGAGGCTCACCGGCGAGGCATCCGTGTGGTTGCAGACATGGTGATGAATCACACCTCAGATCAGCACCCGTGGTTTCTTGAGTCTCGACAAGATTCAACTAACCCAAAGGCCGATTGGTATGTGTGGGGAGATGACGATCAGCGCTGGGCTGACGCTCGGGTCATCTTTGTAGATACCGAGCCATCGAACTGGACCTTTGATCACCAGAGGCAGCAGTACTACTGGCACCGGTTCTTTCACCATCAGCCAGATCTGAATTATCGCAACCCAGAGGTTCAAGACGCGATGATCGAAGTTATCTGTCATTGGCTGGGACTCGGCCTTGACGGGTTCCGACTCGACGCCGTGCCCTACTTGTTTGAAGCCGATGGAACAAACGGCGAGAACTTGCCCGAGACCCATGAGTATCTTCGTCGAGTTCGTCGTGAGATCGACGCGCGTTACCCCGGCAAGGTGCTTCTAGCAGAGGCCAATCAGTGGCCCGAAGACGTAGTTGAGTACTTCGGTGATGGCGACGAATGCCACATGTGCTTCCACTTTCCGCTCATGCCTCGCATGTTTATGTCGCTGCGCCGTGAAGAGCGCACGCCGATCACCGAAATTCTTGAGCGCACCCCAGAAATCCCTGACGGGTGTCAGTGGGGCATCTTTTTACGGAATCACGATGAACTCACCCTAGAGATGGTGACTGACGAAGAGCGCGATTACATGTGGGCGGAGTATGCAAAAGACCCGCGTATGCGCCGCAATGTGGGCATCAGTCGCCGACTGTTTCCGCTGGTCGAGAATGATCGCCGGCAGGCAGAACTACTTCACGCATTGTTGCTGAGCCTGCCTGGTACTCCGATCTTGTATTACGGCGATGAGATCGGCATGGGCGACAACATCTACCTCGGTGACCGAGATGGAGTTCGAACCCCCATGCAGTGGAGTCCCGATCGGAACGGCGGATTCTCTACCGCCGACTTTGCGCAGTTGTATCTTCCGCCGCTGATGGACCCGGTCTATGGCTTCCAATCAGTAAACGTCGAGGCCGAGCGACGCAACAGCGGGTCGTTTTTGAACTGGTTCCGGCGCATGTTGCATGTACGTCGGCAGCACCCGCTCTTCGGCCTTGGTGGGTTTGAGGTGCTCGAGGTGTCTACTCCAGCAGTGTTTGCCTATTTGCGAACTCCGTCTGCTGACGACGAGCACGCAAACCCAGTCTTATGCGTGAACAATTTTTCTGGGGCTGCTCAGCCCGCAGAGTTGTATTTGTCTCATCTAGCGGGCCGAGTTCCTGTGGAACTGCTCGGTCAGGTTGCATTTCCTGCCATTGGTGACCTGCCGTACTTCGTCACTCTGCCACCATATGAGTACTTATGGTTCGAACTCACTGAGCCGACGGGGTAGAACTCGCTATCGACGCTGAAACGTTTTCTCAAGAACTCACTGCATTGCTTCCGGCCTTTCTTGCCGGTCAGCGTTGGTACAGCGCTGTTGACGAGCCGCGTGTGGAGTTGCGCAAGGTGGACACCTTGGCAGACGGGTGGCCAACCTTGATGTGGCTACTCGTTGAGGTACGGGGAAACAATGGTGCAGGAACGCCTAGCTGGTATCAGGTACCAATTGGCGCAACGGCTGAGAGGCCAGACCATGTGGCCGAATCGGCCCTGCTCGGCGAGATCAGCTCCCCCCGAGGCCCGACCCACTTGTTCGACGCCTTGGCCGATGATGAACTGGCGCTGCGATTTGCGCACATCGTGGCCCCCGATCTTCATCCGCACTCGGCCCGCGTGCAGGGTGGGGAGCAGTCAAATACCTCGATTGTGTTAGACGAGCGATACATCATGAAGGTCTTTCGACGGGTGCAACCCGGCGCAAATCCTGATGTTGAAGTTACCGAGGCTCTTGGCAAAGTCGGCTTCGGAGCTGTTCCAGTTCCTGTAGCCATTTGGCGCCGTAACCAGACTGACCTTGCTGTAGTCCGTCGCTATGAGCGCAGTCGTGGCGAGGGGTTTGAACTCGCCACTGACTCACTGCGTGAACTGTTCAACCGTCGGCGACCGCCGCGTGATTGCAAGCTCGACTTCGCTGACGATGCTCGGCTGCTCGGCCAGAATGTCGCTCACCTGCATGTTGCCCTTGCCGAAGCTTTTGGTGCGGAACCCGCTGATGGTGCGGCCTGGGCTACTGACATGGCAGCGCAGCTTCATCGTGTTGCCTCGGGCAAGTTAGACACCGGTCGAATTGAGAAGATCTACGACCGTTTGCGCAGCGCTTCGGACCTAGGCACAGCCATCCGAATCCACGGGGATCTGCATCTTGCTCAGGTGCTTCGTTTGCAACGCAGTTGGATGGTTCTCGACTTCGAAGGTGAACCTGCCCGACCCGTTGAAGAGCGTCGACATCCCTCCTCGCCACTGCGAGATGTTGCTGGCATGACACGCTCGTTTCAGTACGCAGCGGCCATGGCGTTGCGAACACACGGTGAGGCTGATCATGAACTGCGCGTACTCGCTGATGCGTGGACAGTGCGTAACGTCAATACGTTTTTAGCCGGTTACGCCGATGTTGATGCCGCGCACCGATTGCTTCCACAGTCTCGGCCGAGCAGAGACGCCTTGTTGAGCGTCTTTGAGCTCGACAAAGCCGTGTACGAAGTTGCTTACGAACTAGCTCACCGCCCAGAACTTGTTGATCTTCCGGTTCAAGCTGTGGAGCGGTTACTCAACGGCGAGGACCAACTGCCGGCAACAGAGCCGGAAGGCTGAGTGATGCAGGCTCATGGCCGAGCAGCCCAGCCGCCCGGTGAGCTTGACCTGTTCCTCTTCGGCGAAGGTACACATCGCCGATTGTGGGACTTGCTTGGTGGCCATCTACATCATGAGGGCGGGGCCAGCTTTGCTGTATGGGCACCAAATGCGCAGCAGGTATCTGTGCAAGGGGACTGGGCGGCGTGGTCTAGTGAACCAAGCGGCGCAACCGTATTGGCAGCCCAAGGAAACTCGGGTATCTGGTGGGGGGTTGAGCCTCGCGCCCAAGCGGGGGATCGATATAAGTTTTTGATTCGTGGAGCCGACGGCCAACGTACCGAGCGCGCAGACCCAGTCGCGGTTGCAGCGGAGGTTCCCCCAGCTACTGCCTCGGTCTTGTTTGCTACGGACTATGTATGGGATTCGCCCGTTGGCACTGACTGGCGCTTAGCGCGATCCGAGCGAAACAGCGGTCGGCTCTCGGTGTATGAGGTGCATCTTGGGTCGTGGCGTCGCCACCCTGATGGGCGAGCTCATAGCGCCCGCGAACTTGCCGAACCGCTAGCCGACTGGGCGAGTTCGCTCGGCTTTACCCATATCGAGTTCATGCCCGTTGCTAGTCATCCCTTCGGAGGCTCATGGGGGTATCAAGTCTCGGGCTATTACGCACCCGATGCCCGGTTGGGGTCACCTGATGACCTTCGATACTTGATCGATGTGTGTCACGACCGCGGACTTGGCGTGATCTTGGATTGGGTGCCAGCGCACTTCCCGAAGGACCGGTTTGCGCTTGCCCAATTTGATGGCACGTCGTTATACGAACATGCGGATCCTCGTCGGGGTGAACACCCCGACTGGGGCACGCTGGTGTTCAATCACGGCCGCAATGAGGTACGCAATTTTCTTGTTGCCAACGCCCTGTACTGGCTCGAAGAGTTTCGCGTGGATGGCCTGCGAGTAGATGCCGTGGCCTCGATGTTGTACTTGGATTACTCGCGACAGCCGGGGGAGTGGGTTGCCAATGCCCAAGGCGGCAGAGAAGACCTAGAGGCTATGGCTTTCGTGCAAGAACTCAATGAGGTTGTGGGCCAAGAACAACCGGGGGCCTTGGTTATCGCCGAGGAGTCGACCTCTTGGCCTGGTGTGACGCGGCCAACCGAGTGGGGAGGCTTGGGGTTTTCACGCAAGTGGAATCTTGGCTGGATGCACGACACGTTGACGTACTTTGCTCAAGACCCAATCCATCGAGCTTTTCACCATCACGAACTGACCTTCCCGATGGTGTACGCCAAAGACGAGCGGTGGATTCTTCCGCTGAGCCACGACGAAGTCGTCCACGGAAAAGGCTCCTTGCTCAACAAAATGCCGGGCCGCCATGAAGAGAAACTCGCCCACGTGCGCAGCTTGTTGGCTTGGCAGTGGTGCCACCCCGGCCGACAATTGCTCTTTATGGGGTGCGAGTTTGCCCAAGAGCGGGAGTGGTCACACGAGGGCGAGATCGATTGGTTCTTGTTGCAGCGCGAAGGCCACGAAGGAGTTCGAAGACTGGTGGCCGATCTCAACTCCCTGCAGGCGCAGTACCCGGCGCTCTGGGCCGGAGATGATGATCTTGATCGCCATATTGGCTGGCTTGATGCAGAGGATCATGAGCATTCGATCTTCTCGTTCTGGCGGTCAATCCCAGAGTGGTATCAGGTACAAACCGACCACGGTGATCTCAACCGGGAGCCACATCAAGGCTCAGTGGCAGTAGTTGCAAATCTGACTCCAGTACCTCGACATGGGTACCGGCTCGGGGTTGCAGATAACAAGCCTTGGCAGGTGATTCTTGACACTGATGCGCAGGAATATGGCGGAACTGCAACACCCGTGGGCGAGAACGAAGATGGGCTTTTGTTCGTCGACTCCAGCACCCCTTGGCAGAACCAGCCGGGCTCATTGCTGCTCACGCTGCCGCCGTTGTCGGTGATCATTTTGGCCCCAAGCGATGTACGGTGAGAGCCGTGGAACTAGCCCAGTGGAAGTAGCCCAGTGGAAGTAACGACTGCTTGCTATCGGCATCCGCAACAGGCAGCTGCTGTGAGTTGTCAGCGATGTGAGCGACCGATCTGCACGAAGTGCATGGTGCAGGCCTCTGTGGGCTTTCAATGCCCCGATTGCACCTCGGCACGACCGCAGAAAGTGATCAACAGCCGAACGCTGTTTCGCGGGCATAACGAAGTAGTGGTCGGCAAGGTCATCATCGGGATCAACGTTGGCGTCTTTGCCCTCATGGCGATACTCAGCGGCGACCCGAACGGCGCATCAGGGCCGGTGTACAACTACGGCGCATTGTTTGGGCCGCTCGTTGCGATTGGTGAGTGGTGGCGAGTTTTCACCAGCGCGTTCCTGCACGCTGGTGTCTTGCATCTTGGGATGAACATGTTACTTCTGTGGTTTTTGTCTCAAGAGATGGAACCAGTCCTCGGTAAAATGCGTTTTGCAATCATGTACGTCACGGCGCTGATCGGCGGTTCGCTCGGAGTACTGATTTTGTCGCCGGTCTCGCCAACGGTGGGCGCCTCGGGTGCAGTCTTTGGTCTCATGGGTGGTCTGATCGTGTTGCAGTTGCGTGCGCATCAGAACCCTTGGAAGTCAGGCATCGGGGGACTCGTCCTAATCAACTTGGTGTTGACCTTTGCCATCCCGGGAATCTCGATTGGCGGCCATGTGGGCGGGCTTTTGGCGGGGGCCGCGGCGGGCGCAGTTTTGCATCCCGTGAGTTGGCCTCAGCAAGGTGCAGCGCTTCGATCAACTGTGGTGGTTGGGTTTGCGTTCACACTTGGGGCGTTCGCACTGTTAGCGGCAAGCCATTTCACAACTCACCCGCTCTTCTAGACGCACCAGCGTTGAGATGTTTTCTCCCGAGTCAGACCACCCCACGGGGCAGGGGGGTCGTAGCTCAGAGGTAGCGCTGCTGAAGGTTCTTCAGGTTGGTCCGCCACACATGGCGCAACACTGGCTTGGCCGCGGTTGCCCCGAGTGGACCGCCAAGCCACCAAGGAAAGATCAGTCGCTCCGTCCATTCAAACGAGGTTTGCGTGGCCGATTCGGCTGGGCCGATTGGCCTCAGGTAAAACACGCCTGTTCCAGTGATGAGTCCCACATGGCGCACTCCCATCTCTGCGGCCGGCACCCAACTCGTAATCTCCATATGGTCGGTCAGCCTGAATGGTCCGATCGCAGTTGCGCAATCAAACTCGGTTCCAGTACCGGATTGCTGATCGCTTGTGAAAGCAATCGATACCGCATCTTCCATCCACTCAGGATGCGTTGAGATGTTCTCGATGTCTGCCCATACTTCTTCAGGCGACGCATCAAGAACCACGTTGACAGTGATACTGGGCATCTGCGAACAGTACTGAACCTTTGTCTTGCTTTTTTGGCGGGCACCCGCTCAGCCCGAACCTGCCGAGAAGGTGCAGAATAAGGAGATGCAGGATTCCACCAGCACTCAGGCCCTTGCCCGGCAGCTCGCCGAGGTAGGCCGAGAAGTGCGAGAACTTCTGCGAAGCACCGCAGTGCACGGCACCCAGGTCGATACCGACCGCCGGGTAGTACGCACCGAGGGCGGCGATGACGTGTACGGCGTTGATGCTCGAGCTGAGGAGGTGCTGATTGCTGCGCTCAATCGTCGCTGCGCGAAGCGCTGGCCCGGAACTCTGGTGATCGAGGGCTTCGACGAGCCTGTGCCGATTGGAGAACTCCAGCCTGGGGCTACATCCGTGTGGACGTACCTAGCAGACCCAGTTGATGGCACTCGCGGCTACTTGGCCGGGTTGCACAGCGCTTGGGTTCTGCTCGGTGCTGGACGATCTGCAGAGGTGCTTGAGGATCTTGAGGTGGGTGCTGCAGTAGAGATCCCGACTGCACGTGCAGGGGTGGCGATGGTTGCCTGTGCCGACAACAGCGGTTATTTGAGTGTGCAAGAGGACCTGCTGACAGCTGAGCGATCCTCTGTGCAACGCGACCTTCACCCCAAAGCCGATGCAGACTTGCAGCGCAGCTTTGTGACTGTTGTGCGGTTGCTTCCCGGAGGTCACGGGGCAATAGGCGCCTGGGCGGACGAGTTCTTGCAGGGACTAGAGGTCTACGACGACATGTACCCCTGTAGCGGTGGTCAGTTGATGGCAGTAGCAACCGGTAGTGCATCTGCGGTGGTGGATCCCCGACCGCTTCTTCACCCGGAAGGGTTTCATACCCACCCCTATGATCTTGCAGCTTTCGTTGTGGCTCGGGCGGCTGGTGTCATTGTCGAGGCGCTGCCACCTGGACCGCTTCGTTACCCAATCGATACCTCAACGCCTGTTGCGTGGGCCGCTTATGCCAATGAAGAGATTGCTGGCCAACTTCGCGTTCGACTGCCGAAGCTGGCACTGTAGGAATCTCCATCACTTGAGGGTGCAGTCAAGCAAAGTCTCTCTTGCTCTCTCCCCATCTCTTCGCCCCTCTCTTCCCCCCCCCGAGGTCACACTGTGAGCGTTCAACCCGGAGACATTCTTCGCGACACCGAGCCAACGGCGGTCAGTGGCATTGCTGGCCGCTTTAGTGCCCTGATCCCCGAGGCATGGCGGATCTTCTATGCCTTCGGCGGTGCCACCATGGCAACTGCGTTGAGAGTGGCCGAGATGGCGCTTGAACGTGAAGACCTGCACTTGGTCTCCTCCGAGGCGATGTTTTGCCAAGCAATTCCGGTTGGACCGGTTGCTGCGAGCGCCGAGATTCTGAGACAGGGAAAAACTGCAGCGCAGGTTCTTGTTCGGCTTTGGGCGCTCGACCCGCAGTCTCCTGACCCGAGTGCCGCGGAACGAAGTGACCTCATGGTCATGTGCGTCTTTGGCTTGAGCACGGACAGCCCGTTTGAGTTTGTTGGTGCCGAAGCACCCGATGTGCCCGATCCTGATGACTGCCCCCAGCCACCACCTCGGCCTGATGATTCGCCATTCAATAACATTGCCTATCACGAGCAAACTGAGTTCAGATTTTGCAACAGCCACATCAGATGGAACGAAGAGTTCCCTGCTGGTAAACCAGAAAGTGCCTCGTGGTTTCGCTTCAAGGTTCCACCCCTTCGCTCGGATGGCAGTTGGCATCCGGCCGCTCTCGCATTACCTGGAGACATTCTCGGCCCTGCTGTGCACGCCGGAGCAGGTGGATCGGTGCCGCCGTTTCTAGTGATCAGTCTGCAGCTGGGTTTGCAGATCGTAAATGAGGTGCGCGGCGAGTGGTTGTTGCAGCACACGAAGTCTCAGGTGGCGGGTTCGGGCTACGCATCTGGAACAGCTGAGCTCTACGACCAAGACCGCCGACTCGTGGCAGTTGCGACTCAGTGCGCAAAGATTCAGCCGATCAAGCTTGGCTAGGT
>CAEZYU010000047.1_pt1 | contig 17283 bp, 16 predicted proteins | sample 7265681 | NCBI WGS metagenome assembly CAEZYU01 (sample SAMEA6813940, study PRJEB35770) | freshwater metagenome | biome: Freshwater; feature: Freshwater reservoir; material: water | place: Czech Republic | collected 2017-04-14 | depth 30m m | reverse complement strand
CTAGACCGCAATAGACAACTAGACCGCAATAGACAACTAGTACTGGAGTACAGATGCGACCTGAACCATTTAACATTCCAACGTTCTCGGACTTCGAAGATGAGCGGCAGTTTCTCAAGCAGCGCCTTGCAGCAGCGTTCCGACTCTTTGGGTTGTTCGGCTTTGAAGAGGGCGTAGCTGGCCATATCACCGCAAGAGACCCCGAATTCGCCGACCGGTTTTGGGTGAATCCTTTTGGCATGAGCTTCAAGCAGATTCGTGCTTCGGACCTCATTTGTGTTGATCACGATGGCAATGTCGTTATTGGTGATTGGCCCGTAAACGCGGCGGCATTTGCCATCCACTCACAGGTTCACAAAGCCCGTCCTGATGTGATTGCCGCAGCACACTCGCATTCGATCTACGGCAAGACCTTTGCATCGCTTGGCATCGAACTTGATCCGCTCACCCAAGACTCTTGCGCCTTCTTCGAGGACCATGCGTTGTTCGATGATTTCACAGGCGTGGTCAACGAGACCTCGGAGGGCGGCCGCATTGCAGAAGCACTGGGCAACAACAAGATGGCAATCTTGCGCAATCATGGACTGCTCACCGTAGGAACATCTGTGGATGCAGCAGCTTGGTGGTTCATCACGGCCGAGCGAACCTGCCAATCACAACTCATGGCCATGGCTGCGGGCAAACCCGTGTTGATTGACCCCGAAGTAGCTCGCCATACACGCGGGCAGATGGGCTCAGAGATGGCCGGCGCATTTAGCTTTCATCCGCTGTACACCTGGATCATGGAACAACAACCAGACCTTGCAAAGTAAGAGGGCCTTACAACATGGATTGGCCTCTTCGCTGCGGAATCTTCATGGCACCGTTTCATCCGGTGAATCAGAACGTGACGCTTGCATTAGAGCGCGACCTACAACTGATTGAACACCTTGACCGCATTGGCTTTCACGAAGCGTGGATCGGCGAGCATCACTCGGGCGGGTTCGAGATCATTGCCTCGCCCGAGGTTTTTATTGCAGCCGCTGCAGAGCGCACTCGGCATATCCGCCTTGGTACTGGGGTGGCTTCGCTTCCCTACCACCACCCATTCATGACAGCTCAGCGGATAGTTCAGCTTGATCACATGACCCGTGGTCGCGTCATGTTGGGGGTTGGGCCGGGAGCTCTGCCCTCGGACGCATTCATGTTGGGCATCAACCCCGTTGACCAGCGACGCAGGATGGAAGAGGGGCTCGAGGCCATCCTTGAACTGTTTCGCAGCGAGGAGCCCGTGTCGATCGAGACCGACTGGTTCACACTTCGAGAGGCACGGTTACAGATTCGGCCGTTTACCGACCCGCACCCAGAAGTAGCCGTCGCTGCGATGATTTCACCTTCAGGCCCTCGAGCTGCCGGCAAGTACGGTTGTTCGTTGTTATCTATCGGAGCTAGCCAGCGCAGCGGCATTGATCTGCTCGGCAGTCACTGGACAGTCATGGAGGAGCGAGCTGAACAGTTTGGTCAACGAGCTGAACGCCGCGATTGGCGTCTTGTCACCATGATGCATATTGCCGAGACCAAAGAGCAGGCCTACAAAGATGTCGAGTTCGGCCTGTCGGACTATGCAACCTACTTCCGGGATGTTGCTGCACTGCCAATCTTCCCCGATGTTCCTCCCTCTGAGCTGGCTGATCACCTCAACCATGTTGGGGGTGCGGTAATCGGCACACCCGATGACGCAATAGCCCTCATCAAAGAGCTGATTCATGAGTCGAACGGCGGGTTTGGCACCATCTTGTTGCAGGCGCATGAGTGGGCAAACCCAGAGGCCACCCGCAGAAGCTACGAACTTTTTGCACAATATGTGTTACCTGCGTTCGACTCGCGATCACTTCGCCCGGAGGAGTCAATGAACTGGGTCATGGAGAATCGAACTGAGCAGATGGGTGCAGCCATGAACGCAATCGGCGCTGCAATGCAAGAGCACGCTGCAGAGAAATCTGCTGCGGGGCAGACCCCGTCCGAGGCGGGCTAACCTGTCAATACAATTCATGCCGAAACCTCACCGGGAGAGTTCCGTCGCAACCAGCGGCGGGCGCCGAAGGAGCAACCGCCCCGGAATCTCTCAGGCACCCGAACCGGTTTGGTCAGGCAACTCTGGAAAGCAGTCAGCACCGGTTTTCGGTACGGGCTCACCGACGGGGAAAGCCAGTAGCCAATCGGCTGCCGGTGAAGCTCTCAGGTACGGCGACAGAGGGGGCATCCACTTTCTTCTGCGACTTGGAGCACCCGATGAACCCCGTTGACTCGTTGACCACCCTTCCCATTGAGGATTTTGCTGATCGGCACCTAGGCCCGACCGAATCCGAAGTGGCAACCATGCTGGCAGCACTTGGCTACGACAGCCTGGACGCCTTGATGAACATCACTATTCCCGAGGCTATTCATCTGACGGAAGAACTCGGCTTTGAGGCTGTTCCGACCGAAGAGGAAGCGCTCGCTCGCCTGAGGCAGGTAGCGAAGCGCAATCAGGTGGTTACCACGATGATCGGGGCGGGCTATTACGGGAACTACACCCCCAACGTGATTCTTCGAAACATCATGGAGAACCCCGCTTGGTACACCGCCTACACCCCGTATCAGCCAGAGATATCACAGGGCCGACTCGAGGCCTTGTTGAATTTTCAGACTGTGGTCACCGACCTCACCGGAATGGACATCGCAAACGCCTCCATGCTTGATGAGGCAACTGCCGCAGCCGAGGCAATGATGTTGGCCCGGCGCCAATCAAAGGTTGTGGGTGACACGTTCTTTGTTGATGCAGACTGCCATCCACAAATCATCGAGGTAGTTCGAACCCGCGCCGAACCGCTCAATATCAAGGTGGCAGTGGGCGACCCGTTCGCCGATTCTGAGTCGCACGAGTACTTCGGAATTCTGCTCTCCTACCCAGGATCCTCGGGCGCAATTCACAGCTACGAGAGCCTTGCCGCCGCTGCGACTGGGCGCGGGGCACTCGTGTGTGTGGCTACCGATCTGTTGGCGCTCACCATGCTGACCCCACCGGGTGAATGGGGCGCAGATGTTGCAATTGGGTCGGCTCAACGCTTTGGCGTTGCCTTCGGCTTTGGCGGCCCGCACGCAGGGTTCATGGCAGTGCGCACCGAGGCTCGACGTTCCCTTCCGGGCCGACTTGTTGGGCTTTCTAAAGACACCAAGGGCCGGCCGGCCCTCAGGCTTGCGCTGCAAACCCGCGAGCAACACATCCGCAGAGAGAAGGCAACCTCGAACATCTGTACAGCACAGGTTCTGCTTGCGGTCATTGCCGCCTCGTACGCCTCCTATCACGGCCCGAGCGGGCTGCTGCGCATTGCACAGCGCACGCACCTTCTCACCTGCGCTACAGCCGAGGCCCTTGAAGATGCAGGCTTTACGCTTGAGTCGCAGAACTTTTTTGACACCGTGACTCTGCGAACCCCTGGCGCTGCAAACAAGCACCTTGCCGACGCGCTCAAAGCTGGGCTCAACCTGCGTGCGCACTCACTTGACGCAATCGGGTTCTCTTGTGATGAGACCACAACTGCTGCCACCGTGGTGGAGTTGCTGTCTGCTTTTGGAGTGACTCGAAGCATTGAGCAGGTTGAGGCTGCCGCAGCGGCCGCCACTGAAACTTGGTCGCACCTGCCACAGGAACTCCTCAGAAGCAGCGACTACCTGACCCACCCGAACTTCAATAGTTATCACTCCGAGACCGAGATGCTGCGGTACTTGCGTCGCTTGGCAGACAAGGATTTGGCGCTCGATCGCACCATGATCCCCTTGGGATCTTGCACTATGAAACTCAATGCCACTGCCGAAATGATTCCCGTGACCTGGCCTGAGTTTTCACAGATTCACCCGTTTGCACCTGCAGATCAGACCGAGGGCTACCTGCAACTCATTCGCGAACTTGAAGACTCTCTCGCTCGCATCACTGGTTATGACGCTGTCTCGCTTCAACCAAATGCTGGCAGCCAAGGCGAGTTTGCGGGCCTGCTTGCAATCCGCGGGTATCACCGCTCACGCAACAACCCCGAGCGCGACTTGTGCTTGATTCCGGCTTCGGCCCACGGCACAAATGCTGCAAGCGCAGTGATGGCAGGAATGCGCGTTGTCGTGGTGGCCACAGATGAGAACGGCAACGTCAACTTAGATGACCTTCGCTCCAAAGCAGAGGAGCACTCCGCTCAGTTAGCGGCAATCATGGTGACCTACCCGTCTACTCATGGCGTGTTCGAAGAGAGCATCGGTGAACTCTGCAAGATCATTCACGATCACGGCGGGCAGGTGTATGTAGACGGTGCAAACCTGAACGCCCTGGTCGGCGTTGCAAAACCGGGCGAATTTGGCGCTGATGTGAGTCACCTCAACTTGCATAAGACCTTTTGCATTCCGCACGGCGGTGGCGGCCCGGGCGTTGGCCCGGTTGCAGTCGGTGCTCACTTGGCGCCGTTCCTGCCGAATCACCAGCAGCGATCTGACGCCGGACCTGGAACTGGGCCAGGTGCAGTGTCTGCAGCACCCTTTGGGTCGGCCAGCATTCTTCCCATTTCTTGGATGTACATCACCATGATGGGTGATCGCCTACGCAAGGCCTCCGAGATTGCCATTCTGTCTGCCAATTACATAGCTGAACGGCTGAGTGAGCACTATCCGATTCTCTACACAGGTAGGGGCGGACTCGTAGCGCATGAATGCATCATTGACCTTCGCCCGTTAGAGAAGGCCGTTGGAATTACCAACGAAGACGTAGCCAAGCGACTCATGGACTACGGGTTCCATGCGCCCACGATGTCATTCCCTGTTCCGGGCACGCTCATGGTTGAGCCAACAGAATCAGAGGGCTTGGCAGAACTCGACCGTTTCTGCGATGCCATGATCTCGATCCGATCAGAGATTGAGCGCGTTGCTTCGGGCGAGTGGACCCTTGAGGACAACCCCCTCGTTCATGCCCCACACACAGCACAAGAGGTCGGAGGCGATCTGTGGGAGCACGCGTACCCCCGATCACTTGCCGGTTGGCCAAGCAAGCACCAAACAGAGTCGAAGTACTGGCCACCGGTGAGCCGTATCGACGGCGGGTTCGGAGACCGAAACCTTGTGTGCTCGTGCCCACCAGTTGAGGCCTTCGCCGAATAAATTGCAGGTGCAGCAGCGCAGGATCGCAGTTGGCCAACTCAGTTCGAGTTGCGCAGCTGTACGACTCAGGTGTTTGACAGAAACGGCAGTTTGACGACCTCGGCCGCAACCAACGTGCCGCGCTGATCAATCTCGACCCGATCACCAACCTGAACGGTCGGGTCTAAGAACGCAAGGGCAATGCCATAGCCAAGAGTGGGTGAAAAGTTCCCTGAGCTGAGTTCGCCAATCACTACGCCATCGCGAAGCACCTGCTGATCTGCTCGTGGCGGTCGACGGCCCTCGGTCTTCAGGCCATACATCAGCGGTGAAACCCCGTTGCTTCTCTGTTGCTCTAGGGCTTCTCTACCAATGAAGTCACCCTTGTCCCAGCTCACTACCCATCCCAGTTGTGCATTCAGGGTAGTAACTCCGTGGCCGAGCTCATGGCCGTGCAGAGGCAGGCCTGCTTCTAGACGCAGCGTGTCACGCGCACCAAGGCCAGCAGGTGAAACTCCAGCGCTCATGACGAGATCCCAGAAGGCCTTTGCAACTGTGATCGGCACAGCGCACTCCACTCCATCCTCGCCTGTGTAGCCAGTTCCAGCAGCAATGCAGTCTTCGCCTTCAAAGCTAAAGGCCTGTACGCAAAACCTGCCAACGGTGGCTGCCTCAGGCAGCACGGCGGCTAGCTTCTGTCGAGCATTCGGACCCTGAATTGCTATGACTGCGCGCATCGGCGTGGTCTCGTTGATCGACAACTCGGCACCGGTCGCAGCAGCCGCAAGCGCCGAACGCACACCCTCGGTGTTTGATGCATTCGGCATGACGTCAAACACCTCGGGCGCGACCCACCAGACGATGATGTCATCGACTACCGAGGCAGTTTCCGGATCGAGCAGGTGGGTGTACTGCGCACGCCCAGGCTGAATCTTGTTGAGGTCGTTTGTAAGCGTTCGCTGCAAAGTCTCGAGCGCATCTGCACCCTCGACACGCACGGTCCCAAGATGGCTTACATCAAAGGCCACTGCATCAGTCCTGCAGAGCCGGTGCTCTTCTAAGGTCCCAGCGGGGTATGACAACGGCATATCCCATCCACCAAAGGGAACCATCTTTGCATCGAGCGAGCGGTGAGCGGAATCTAGCGGGGAGTGCTGCATCAAGTTATGGCCCTACAGCCCAGCAGCTACAGAAACTGTCTGTGCCTGCGTAGCCTCGGTTACTGCTAGGTCAGATGCCGGGGCGGGCGGGCGGAACTCAACGATTCGAGCATCCACTTCTTCTTTCACTCCAGCCAACGGAAGCACGTTCAGAACTCCCTGGCCTTGCTGCAGTACGTCAATGAGTTCCTCGCCGGAGCGAACCAGCACCGAGGTTTTTCCGCTGATGACCAAGTTGGCCGTAGTGATGTCTTCGATCAGGTGTTCGCGCATGTAGTCGAACGCCTGACGCACGGACTCAAGCTTGAGGCCTGCGTCTAGAAGCGTTTTGATGATCTTCAACTCCAGCAGATCACGGTAGGAGTACAAGCGGCGCGATCCGCTACCACGTGCCTCTGCAAGGGACGGCACCAACAGGTCAGTTCGTGCCCAGTAATCCAGCTGCCGATAGGTGATTCCAACTATCTCGGCTGTCTTGCGGCCGCTAAAACCCTGCTCTTGAGTCGGCAGTTCTAGGGCTTCGCTGATGATCTCGTCCATTGATGGCGCTCCACGTCTTTGTGCCAGAGGATTCCGGCCCCAAGTTGCATCCGAGAAATTACTCCGCAGTAGTAAGTATGGGGTGGATGTTCTGATTTGCCTAGTCAGAGCAGGGAGTGCGGTCGCGATTACGCGCCGAAGTCCTCTGGGGAAACCTGATCAATGAACTGTTTGAACTCTTCTACCACTGCTTCTGGAAGGTCACCCGACTCGCCTTCTTCGGCAGTTTCTTCAACAAATCCAGCAGTATCGAGAACTTCCTCGGAGGAAAATATCGGGCAACCGACCCGAACGGCTAGGGCCACGGCGTCAGAGGGGCGAGCAGAAATGTGTTGCATGCCAGACGGAGAACTCACTTCTAGGTCGGCGTAGTACGTGGTCTCACGCAACTCGGTGATCACAACACGTTCGAGCTGCGCGCCGAGTCCGTCAAGTACATCACAGAACAAATCGTGGGTCAGTGGCCGAGGGGTTTCGACCCCCTCCATGGCAAAGGCAATTGCAGTGGCCTCGGGCCCTCCGATGAAGATCGAAAGTTGACGACGACGGCCTTGCAGTTCGCGCAGCACAACCACGGGGGTATTACTCGGAAGTTCTACGCGCACGGCGACCAACTCAAGCTCGATCACCTCACTACCTTAGTGCCCGTACAGCGCTTCGCTGACAGCAGTTCACGCTGCCGCCTCGTGCCGAGTCGCGTCCAAGAACGCTCAGTCCTGATCCGTCCGGGTGATCTGCGACAGTTGCCGCTGCAACAACGCAGCGTGAAGCTCAGCACCCATGGCAAGGAGTTCCTCGCATCGCTCAGCTGCTTGCTGACGAGAGGCGGGGTTGCGCTGTTTGATCAACGGAACCACGAGTTGCTCGACAAACCCAGCCTCGCGCTCGGCCGAGACCTTGTACATGCGCAAGTGACGCGGTTCTACACCGAGCTCGGCGTACCGGGCTGCAAACTTCGCTACCTCGACTGCCTCACCGTCGTACGTCGGCCGGCCACCCATAAACCCAGGAATGACCAGTCCGTACTGCTCTAGCCCTGCAAGTAGCTCCTCGCTAATGCTGCACAATGCGCAGAGCTCCTCTGCTGACAGCAGGGTGTCTGCAGCAGCGGGCTTCTTCTTCCGAGCGGGCTTACCCCGACCAGATTTTGCGGGCTGCGGCGAATCAGACTCGGTGGCTTCAGCCCCGCCTTGATCGGAGTCAACACCGGCTTTGCGAGAGCGTCCCTTGATGCGTGGATCTTCTTGAAGTGCAGCAACTACATCAGCGGGCGTCGCGTGAGCAGGACGGGTCGGGTCTGTCACTGGCTCTCCAATGGTGGTCGTCTCAACGGAAACTTCTGCATCTTTTTGGGCAGTTCGAGCCTCTGGGAGTAGTGCCCGCGAACGCTGTGTTGAACTTGCCCCGGCAGGTCGTTGGGTCGCCGAAGCAACCGCTGGGTGCGCTGGAGACAAACGCTGAGCTTCGCCAGGCGAGCCAGCTGCTGGCAGTGCCTCCGAGGTGAGGTCATCATCTGGATCGTCTTCGTCGTCAAGATCTTGCACGGCTGCGGGATCAAGTAAGTCAAGGTCAGTGGTGGTGGACCACAGCGTTGGCTGAGCGCCCAATGGGTCATATTGATCCACGCCTTGTTCCAACATGTTTTTGATCACTTTGAGCGGCAAAAAATTGTCTCGCTGTTGATGCAGAATCCAGCGGAGTCGCTCAATGTCTGCATCATAAAATTTCCGGTATCCAGAGCCAGTTCGCTCGGGGGCAATCAGACCTTGGCTTTCTAAGAAACGAATCTTTGAAATCGTCACGTCCGGGAAGTCCTGTTGCACCATGGCAAGCACTTCGCCAATAGACAGGTGACCAGCTGTTGCAGTGTCACTCACGCCGGACCCCCAAGAATTCCGATTACAAACACAAACCTAAACTTTCCTACTTGCACCTGAGCCCCCTCACGCAACAGCGCCTGCGTTACGCGTTCACCATCAAGGTAGGTTCCGTTGAGCGAACCGGAGTCGAAGAGCTGAAATTGACCCTCAGCGTCTCTTCGCACCTCGGCGTGATTGCGTGACACCGTGATGTCATCAAGAAAGACAATGCTCTTGGGGTCGCGGCCGATCGTCACCACATCCTCGGCGAGAGCAAACCGAGCACCTGCGGTGGAACCGCGCGTAATGATGAGCTGGCCGACTTCACCTGCGCCAGCAACATCAACACCAACGATGGGGTAGCTGCCAGTGGCAAGTTCTGTCTCCTCTGGGAGTTCAGCTCCACAAGCCGAGCAAAAGTTAGCTCCCGGCTGATTCAGGATGCTGCACACCAAGCAGATGGTTCCATCGGCACCCACGGACCCGACGCTCAGTTCTCAGTGATCTGCCGGTAGGCAGCAGCATCAAGGAGCGCCTCGACAGCGGCAAGGTCCGTTGGCTCAATAGTTGCAATCCATCCGGCTTCGTAGGGGTCTGAGTTGATGAGCTCGGGTGATAACTCAAGCTCTGGATTGACCTCAACCACCGTGCCGCTGATCGGCGCATAGATCTCAGACACCGACTTGGTTGACTCAACCTCGCCGAATGAGTCTCCGGCGCCCACTGCGGCACCGATATCTGGCACTTGAACGAAGACAACGTCTCCGAGTGCATCTTGTGCAAAATCGGTAATACCGATCCGCACCTTGCCGTCCTCAATCCGAATCCACTCGTGGTCGGATGAGTACCTGAGTTCTTCTGGCACGTTCATAGTTGCAAAGCTACCCGACCGAGGCAGGTCCGCGAGTGCCTATCGCTCAAGGATCAACTGATCGGTTACGGATGAGTTGCTGATTCGTTGCTGAGCAACTACTTGAGCATCTGTCGAATGCGCCGCGCATACTCCTGAGCCAAGGTCCGTGCGTCGCTAGCGCTGTCTCCTTCAGCCCAGATATGGGTGATCGGCTCCTCTGGGTCTGGCAGTACCAGCACCCATCCGGAATCGTGATGAACCTTGATCCCATCGATGAGTTCAACATCGCGACCCTGTGTTTGTTCCACAAGGGTGCGCATCACGGTACCTTTCTGCTCCCAGGGTGTAATGACCTGCTCGTGGAGCAGATGGACGGAGGGCGCATGAGCGACAAGCTCCGACAGTTTCACATCTCGACCCGACAGCAGATCAAGCATTTTGAGCAACCCAGCGGCTGCATCAAAGGCCGGAAGGAAGCCCGGCAAAATGATGCCACCCTCTAGATTCGCGGCGAACCCAACTGCAGGAGAGTCGGCCTCTTCCATCAGTGCAGCAGCGGATGTTTTGGTCCACAACACCTTGTAGCCACGCGACTCGACAATCTTCGCTGCAGCCCGACTCACGGTCACGGGAAGAGCCACGGTATCGCCCAGAAGGTTGTCGCATACAAGGTCCAAGAACACAAACAAAAGCTGATCAAACGACAGCACGGTTCCTTGGTCATCAACCAGCAACAGCTGCTCGCCGCTCGGGTCGATGAGTGCCCCTAAGTCGGCACCAGAGGCCTTCACGAGAGACGCAACCTGAGCAGCATGCTCGTCTCGATCGAATCCGAGCGTGCCCTTGGTAGATGCGAATGGGTTGACTACGAGGACCTCAGCTCCAAGCTTTGCCAGCACATTCGGCATAACGAAACTAGTAGAGCCGTAGGAATAATCGATGACTACTTTGAACCTTCTTGCAGCAACGCGTTTGACGTCGATGGTGTGTTCAAGCGCCAGGGCATACTGCTCAAGCGCACGCGGCACTAGGTCTATGTCGCCAATGTCTGCCGGTCTCACCCTGCGGAAGTCTTCACGGGTAAAGAGTCGCTCTATTTTTCGCTGCTGCTCTTCTAAAATGTCGGAGCCACCGCGATCAAAGAACCGGATGATGACCGAGTCTGGATCAACAGAACTTAACCGCAGCGTGATTGCGGCAGAAACAAGCGTCGACCGGCAGTGAAACCGTGTCAGCGGAACGCTGGCTGTTTCTAGGTCTAAGACGTTGATCCCTCCGGCATTGAGGCCCGCGATCATCGCTCGCTTCAGCATGCGTGCTGCCCTGCTGGAATCTCGTGACACCACGACAGTGGCGTCTTTCTTGAGCGAGGTTGCAAATGCCAGGGCAACCTTGGCTGCAAGTTCGGGGGTCATATCAACGTTGGCAAGCCCAGTGACTCCCCCGTTGCCGAACAAGCTTCTTGCGCCGCGCGACTCCCAGATAACCGAGGAGTTCACTACTGCGCCTGCCTCGACGGTCTTGAACGGATAGACCTTGATCTCGGAGGAGAGCACCGCGTTCTCTCCAACAAATACCTCGTCTCCGAGCACCACTCCTTCTTCGCAGCGCACGCCTCGACGCAGATCTGATGCACGGCCAACCAAGGTTCCGCGGATCATGACGCCTTCGCCGATGTAGGCATTTTCGTGAATGACACTTCGTTCGATGTGGCCATCCCGACGCATGCGAACACCATCGCCAAGAACCGAGTACTCCCCAAGTTCTGCGCCGGACTCAAGGAAACAGTTGTCTCCAATCACCGCAGGGCCGTTGATAACTACGCCATGGTTGATCTCTACACCTTCTCCGATAAAGACACCAGGCGATACTTCAAAGCCGGGGATACGGACCGAGACTTTGTCATCAAGGATGTCTTTGTGCGCCCGCAAGTAGGCACCAAGGGTGCCAACGTCCTCCCAGTAGCCTTCGGCAACTGACCCAAACACTGCCTTGCCCGCCTCTAGCAGCGCAGGAAAAACATCCGAGGAGAAATCAACAGGAACATCGGCGGCTATCCAGTCGAAGATTTCAGGTTCGAGAACGTAGATTCCTGAGTTGATGGTGTCTGAAAACACTTGCCCCCATGTGGGCTTTTCTAAGAAGCGCTCAATCGAGCCGTCCTCGTTCGAAATGACGATTCCATATTCGAGCGGGTCTTCGACTCTCACAAGGCCAATCGTTGCCAAGGCCTGACGATCAAGGTGTGACTGAATCAAGGCTGATAAGTCAATGTCGGTCAGGACATCGCCAGAGATCACCAGAAACGTCTCGGTGAGTTCGTCCATTGCGTTGCGCACCGAGCCTGCTGTGCCAAGCGGATGCTCCTCGGATGCGTAGCTGATCTTTACGCCGAACTCTGCACCATCGCCAAAGTGGTTGCGGATTGCATTCGGCATAAATGCAACTGTTACCACGATCTCTTCAATGCCATGCGCCTTGAGCAGGTCGATGATGTGTTCCATCATCGGTCGGTTCACCAACGGCAGCATTGGCTTTGGGGAGTTTGAGGTCAGCGGGCGCAGACGGGTGCCTTCGCCTCCCGCCATGATCACGGCCTTCACGAGTGGTTCATCCTTTGGGGAATTGGCGGTTGGGACAGCATTTACTCGGCCGGCCCCGAGGTGGGTGTAGCCGGCGCGTTGGCCTGCGACTCTGGGTTGCTACGCAGAGCACGGCCCTCGCGCAGGGCGACGATCCCCTTAGGGAAGTAACCAAAAAATGCAATCATGCTGCAGACCAACCCGGGGATGGCGGCGCACCAAGCAATAGTCAAGAGCACCGTCTGCGCCGGAGTCCCCGCCAAGCGCTCATCGGCTGATGCGAGAAAGGCCGGGAACGCAGTCATCATCGCAAAGGTGCCGCACTTGCCAACCCAAGTGACGTCCATTCGCTTGGCTCCGAGCAGAACGGTCCCCGCAACAAATACCGAGAGCACAACCTCGCGGATCACCACGATCCAAGCAAAGGGTTGGAAGTACGAAATATCGAGATGCGCCAGCATGATCCCGATGATTCCAACAATCATCAAGAGCCTGTCCACCGTAGGGTCGAACATTTTTCCAAAGTTCGAGACTTGCCCAAACCGTCTTGCAACGTACCCGTCAACCCAGTCAGTGGCGCCAAGTGCTCCAAGAAGAACTGCAGCCGCCAAATAGTTCTCTGGACCAAACAGCAGCCAAATAAAGAGAGGGATGCAGAGGAGTCGAATCAGAGTGATCGCGTTTGGAGCAGTCAAGAGGCGGTCTTCGCCCTCTGGAATCTCTTCCCCGGCGAGTCCGCGAGGTTTTGTCACTGGATCTGTCATCGGTTGCAGTCTATGACCTGCGCTAGGCCGTAGAAGTGGTGTTCGGCAACGAGTCCCGTGCAGCCGCTCAGAGATTCGTGCCAGCCTTGCGAACAACTCGTAGTGTTGGAGACATGAGCACTGATTCTGCCAAACCCGAGGACTCCGTTTTCACCAAGATCATTCGGGGTGATTTCCCAGGGCGCTTTGTTTGGGAAGGGCCCGAGGTGGTGGCCTTTCTGACAATCGCTCCGCTCAGACCAGGCCACACCTTGGTAGTTACCCGCCAGCAGGTGGATCAGTGGACTGATCTTGACGAGGCCACTTGGCAAGAAGTGGCCCGCGTTCAACTCGCCGTGGCTACGGCGCTAAAGGCCTCGTTCGCGTGCGAGCGAATCGGGTCGATCATCGCTGGCCTTGAGGTACCGCATTGCCATGTTCACCTCGTGCCAATTGACCACGAGTCGGACCTGAACTTTGCCAACGCCGACTCAGCAGCAAACCCAGAAGACCTTGACCTCGCTGCCGAGCAGATTCGCTCGGCGCTGCGCGAACTTGGCCACAGCGAAGTCTCTGGCTAACAACGCATTTCTAAACAACTGCGTTAGGCCCTAGTTGCTCACAGTGGCGTGGGTTGCTCAGAGTGGCGTTATCAGCTGTGCACCCTGATTGCGGGCGCTGTTCACTTCAGTTGACACTGCGAAGAACTCAAGGTCCTCATCCCGAGCGGGAACCAGAAGTTCTTGGAGTGCTTCAACCTGAGTCTCCTGTGGAGACAGCCAGTGCCCCCAATCCTCTCTCTGCAGTATCACTGGCATTCGGTCATGCAGAGCTGCGATCTTCTTATTTGCCTGAGTCGTAATGATTGTGCAGGTTCGCAGCACTGTGTCTTGCTGCAGATCGGCGCTATCCGGATCAGAGCTCTTACCGCCTCGCCACTCTTCCCACAGCCCAGCGAAGGCAAGCGGTTCAGAAGTTGGCGAGTGAATAAAATACGGCTGCTTGGTCTTCGAGTCTGCAAGTTTGACCCACTCATAGAATCCATCTACCGGGATGATGCAGCGACGTTTGGCAAAGGCTGAACGAAACGATGGTTTGGTAGCAACAGTCTCGCTGCGAGCATTGATCATCCGCACCCCGATCGACTCGTCTTTGGCCCAAGAAGGAACAAGGCCCCACCGACAAGTGGTGAGCAGTCTTGACTCCTCGCGCTCAAGAACCACTCTGATCACCGCAGTCGGCGCAACGTTGTATCGAGGAGCGCTCTCAAGGATCTGCTCTTCAACTGCATCTAGATCAAAGAACTTGGCCAAGCTCAGCGATGTAGATGTAGAAACAAAGCGGCCACACATAGGCGCATTTTAGAGCTCAAGAGCACATCAGGTGCATCAAGTGAGAGCGCAAGCACTCCCACAACTAACATCTCTCAGGTCATGTCCGCACCGCACACTCCAGCAGCACACCCTTCCCGAGGCGCGCAGCCAGGTAGCAAAGAACCGGTGCCACTGATCTCTATCGTGACGCCCACGTATAACGAGGCCGAAAATCTGCCGATCCTCATTGAGCGTTTACATGCTGCGCTTGGCGTGCTTCCTCACGAAATCATCATCGCTGATGACAACAGTCCCGACGGCACATGGCAAGTTGGCGAAGACCTTGCAGCCGAGGACCCAACACTTCGCATCATGCGTAGGTTTCACGACCCTGGGCTCTCTGCCTCCGTACTTGACGGGCTATCTACCGCCCGTGGCGAGGTTCTGGTGGTCATCGATGCCGACCTTCAACACGACACTGCGGTACTGCCAGAGATGCTCAGCCACGTTCTCACAAACCGTGTTGATGTTTGTGTTGGTTCCCGCTCGACTACCGGCGGCGGCTACGGGGACTGGTCAGCGAGTCGCCGCTTTGTGAGTTGGGTGGCCACAGTCATCGCCAAGGTTCTGTTGCGCGTATCCGTCAGCGACCCAATGAGCGGTTACTTCGTTGTCTCTCGAGCTGCCTACGAGCAGACTGCTCCATCGATCAACCCGAGGGGGTTCAAAATCCTGCTCGAGTTCATCGGCCGAAACAGAAATCTCCGCGTGGACGAGGTGGGCTACGAATTTTCGAATCGGATTCACGGCGAAACCAAACTGAATCGTTCTGTTATCCGCTCCTACCTCTTAGGAGTGGCGGAACTGCGCGTAGGCCGGCAGATCAATCCCACTTTCTTGTTGTACGCACTCGTTGGATTAGTGGGCTTGGCGGTCAACTCAGTTCTCTTTACTCTGGCCGAAGCGGTTGGATTCCCTGAGATCACCACTGGGCTGAACGACGCTATCGACCCCATTGCGACCTCGTTCCTCTTTAGCGTTCAAGTAACAATTCTGTTGCTGTTCGCCATGAACAACGAGTTCACCTTCTGGGAGCAGCGTTACCGAGGCTGGGCAATGATTCCCGCCTTTGCTCTGTACGAAGTCATGTCATTAGTTGGCACCAGCGTGCATGTGGCTGTGTTCACCTCGCTGCAAAACATCGGCTTTTTACTGAACCTGCTCGGTACAAGCGCCTCTCGCGTTGTACAGAACCTGATCGGCGCATCCATAGCCCTAGTGCTGAATTGGTTCCTCAACACCACCTACTTGTGGCGACGCAGGCAGCGCTAACCGTCGCAGCGCTCTTAGGTAGTTTTACCTATTCAGTTGGTCTCAACCTTTAGTCACACTCCTGCCATAAGGGAGATATACCTAAGGAGCAGTAATGAGGCGACCAGTAATTATTGTGAGTTTTTTGGCGATTTTGTCTGCCATTTTATTGGCGTGTACACCGGGGGGTCCGATACCGACCACCACAACCGTCCCAGAAACCACGATCCCAGAAACCACCGTCCCAGAGCCCAGCACCACCGTTCCAGATACCACGGTCCCGGAAACCAGCGTGCCTGAGCCCAGCACCACCGTTCCAGATACCACCGTCCCAGAAACCACCGTCCCTGAGCCCAGCACCACCGTCCCCGAAACCACCGTCCCCGAGACCACAACCACGCTGCCATCGGTTGCCGAGGACTGTACCGCTCGAGGCAACAACGCTGATCTACACGGCTGCGATCTTCGATCCGCGGACTTCTCGAACGGCAACTTCTACCAAGCCAATCTGAGAGGTGCCAACCTGTCAGGCGTGACTGCCAGCAATCTGAACCTGCAGGGAGCGGATCTGACCGGAGCAAACCTGAGTGGAACAACGTTGTCGAACAGTTCGCTGTATGCCGCCGACCTGACGGCTGCGCTTCTGACAAATAGCAGTTTCACGAACGTCAACTTCCAAAGTGCGAACCTGACTGGAGCCAATCTCACTGGCGCAGCCTTTGCTAGTTCAGGCTTCTACGCGGCGACTTGGTCGAATACAACATGCCCAAATGGAGTGGTTCAGTCCACCGACTGCACAGTTTCTAGCCCCACCTGAAGACCCCCCAAGGACAGCCCGCTCCGGCATCTTAGCGGTGCCGGAGCGGCACATCCCTTGCACAGCTCCGATACTGCCGAGTCGACGAACGGCCTAGGTAGAACCACCCATTGAAGGTACGGCTAGCAGCAGCGACCCTGCTCTGTAAGGCGAATTGAGAACGGGAGAAGGTTGTGGACTCGAATATAAGACTCTGGCCAAGAGCGCTCATGATGCTCTTCCTGCTTGGGGCTTGCGTCGCTGCTTGTGTTCCCCAGAGTCCAGCACCTACTTCTACGAGCACAACGTCACTTCCAGCGGCAGTCGATTGCACAGACCACAGCCCTGGCGCAGACCTTCATGGATGTGACCTCAGTGGAGCCAACTTCAGCAACGTAGACCTGACAGGGGCAAACCTTGCTGGGGCTAATTTGGTGAGCGCGTACCTGTACATGGCCGATCTCAGTAACGCGAATCTCACAGGTGCAACGATGAGTAACGCCAACCTGCAAGGAACTTTGTTGGTTGGCGCACAGATCGCAAATGCCAACCTCAGCAGCTCATATTTCTTCATGGCCAATCTGGCCGGAGCCAACCTGGCGGGAAGCAACCTCAGTAACGCAAATCTGCAGGAGACCGTGCTCAGCGGAGCGGACCTCTCGAGCGCCAACTTGAGCGGGATCTATGCCTACGGTTCGGACTTGAGTTCTGCCAACCTGCACTACACAAATTTGGCGAATGCAAATATGCAAAACGTGAACCTCTCCCAGGCCGACCTCACCGGTTCCAACCTCTCTGGCACATACTTCTTTGGTTCAACCTGGATGGATACCACATGCCCGGACGGTGTCGTGCAATCCACTCAGTGCTTTTTGACCTGAGCGATTTCGATCAAAATATTTGGACAAAGAGCGCTGCGCCGTTCGAAGCCTCTCTACCTCTTGCCCTGGACCCAGCAGCTCGACCTACATGCCAGCCATTGAAGCTTGT
>CAEZYU010000046.1_pt1 | contig 17394 bp, 12 predicted proteins | sample 7265681 | NCBI WGS metagenome assembly CAEZYU01 (sample SAMEA6813940, study PRJEB35770) | freshwater metagenome | biome: Freshwater; feature: Freshwater reservoir; material: water | place: Czech Republic | collected 2017-04-14 | depth 30m m | reverse complement strand
TGTCAGTCCACCCAGAACTCGCTCAATCAAAAGGCGCAACGAAACGGCCTGTCAGCCGACTGTCACCCGACTGTCTCTCGGCACTGGAAGAATGGGCCAATGCCTCGCCAAGAAGAGTTATTCGGGAGCTTTGCCCGAGAAGTTATTGATGTGCCCGTCACCGACGAGATGGAGAATTCCTATCTCGCCTATTCGCTGTCGGTCATCACAGCTAGAGCTATCCCTGATGTGCGCGATGGCCTCAAGCCGGTGCAACGCCGGATCTTGCATTCCATGGCCAATAACGGCCTACGCCCAGACCGTCCGCATCGGAAATGCGCCGGCGTCGTTGGCGACACAATGGGCAAGTATCACCCCCACGGTGATGGCTCGATTTACGACGCACTGACCAAGATGGGCCAAGACTTCAGCAGGAACATCACGCTGATTGATCCGCATGGAAACTTCGGAAGCTTGGATGATCCTCCGGCTGCGCACCGCTATACGGAGTGCCGCCTGACTCAGGCTGCGATGGAAATGCTGAGCGAAATAGACGAAGACACCGTCGAGATGCGTGCCACCTTTGACGGCGAAAACGAAGAGCCGCTCTACCTTCCAGCGCGCCTTCCGAACTTGTTAGTCAACGGCACCACAGGAATTGCTGTTGGCATGGCAACCAATATGGCAAGCCACAATCTCGGAGAAGTAGCCGAGGCCATCAAGCTCGTCATGACCAAGCGCCGGCCCAAGCCAACAATCGAAGAACTCATGAAGGTGCTTCCTGGTCCCGACTTTCCGTCCGGGGGCATCATCATCGATGACAGCATCCGAGAGGCTCTCGAGACGGGACGTGGCAGCTTTCGTATCCGAGCAAAAGTCGAGATCGTCAATCTGACCCGCTCCCGCCAAGGCCTTATCGTCACCGAGTTGCCCTATCAGGTTGGCCCCGAGCGCGTGGTTGCTCGGGTCAGAGAACTCATGCGCTCAGAGAAGCTGCCCATGGTGAGCGATATCAAGGATCTGTCAGATCGCAAGACTGGCCTGCGCCTAGAGATCGAGCTCCGCCCTGGCGCAAATGCGAAGGGTGTGCTGACTGATCTGTTTCGGCAGACCCCACTCGAAGAGACCTTCGGCGTAAACAACGTGGTGCTGATCAACGGCAACCCCACCACGGTGGGGCTGTACGAGTTGTGCCATCACTACATCGAACACCGCCTTGATGTCGTGCGTCGTCGCACCCAGTTCCGCCTTGAAAAGGCGCAACGCAGGCTGCACCTGCTTGAGGGTCTCTTGATTGCGCTCGACGCAATCGATCTTGTGGTGTCGATCATTCGATCCTCTCAAGATGTTGGCGAGGCTCGCTCTCGTCTCATTGAGCAACTCAACCTCTCTGATGTGCAGGCCGTGCATATCTTGGATATGCAGCTTCGTCGCCTGACGGCCTTAGCCAAGCTCGAACTAGAGGCCGAGGCAACCGAGCTGCGCGGCCAGATCGAGGACTACAACAAGATCCTTTCCTCTGAGCAGCGCCAGCGCACCATCGTGTTGAACGAGCTCGAAGACATGGTTGAACGCTTTAACTCCCCTCGTCGGTCTCGCATTATCAGCCCCGATCAGCTTGATGACATCACCCTTGAAGATGTTGCCGCAGAGGTAGCCGCTGCGCGAGTTGAGGAGCCCTGCGTCGTGTCACTGTCGCAGTCAGGGATGATCGGTCGAGAGCCCGTAGACGGACCAAAGCCCGCTACCTTCGGCCGCCACGATGTACTGATCCAGCGAGTTGGAACTACAACGCACTCGCAACTCTGGGGGCTCACCAGCCGCGGGCGTGTGTTTCCCACCAGCGTCGAGGCCATCGGCGAGGTCTCGGGCCGCAGCAGAGGCAGTGCGCTGAACGAGCTGTTTGCACTTGATAAGGGCGAGAGCATTCGCTTGTTAGTTACGGCTGCTCGAGCTGGAGCAGAAGAGCCGCCACCCCTCATGCTCGTCACGACTCAAGGAATCATGAAGCGCATCAGCATTGAGGAACTCGTTGGTACTCCTGCCGGAAAAGCTGCGATCAAGCTCAAGCCGGGCGACTCAATCCTGACTGCCTTCCCGGCACCGGATGGCCAAGACGTGGCCGCGATTGCGTCAAACGCACAGGCCATGCGATGCGAGGCCGCAGCAGTACCCATTCAAGGTCGCGGTGCGGCAGGGGTGACCGGCATGAAGCTTGCTGATGGCTCCACTGTGGTGGGCGCAGGTGCTGTTGACGAGGAGTCGATTCTGCTGACGGTGACTGACTCGCAAACTGCCAAAGTGACTGATGCCTCAGAGATTCCAACTAAAGGCCGGGCCACCTCTGGCTTGCGGATCACCAAGTTCCGCACAGAAAAGCGTTTGGACTGGGCCTATGTTGGCACTGAGCAGGACCTGCTGTTGGTGGTGGGAACCGAGGATGCTCCGTCTAAAGCAGATGCCTCACCTGAGCCGCTCACCATTGCCCATACGGCAAGAGACTTGGTCTCAAAGGCAACGCGCCGGCGCTTCTTGGCCGTTGGTTTTGGACGCTGGTAGCCCAGACTGTCTTGCAGCCGTGATTGACTAAGTACACATGGCACAGCCCACCTCTTCTTCAGCACGCAATCGAACCCCCGCCGCATACGACGCAAAGAGCATTCAACTGCTTAAGGGTCTAGAGGCTGTCCGCAAACGCCCAGGCATGTACATCGGCGGCACCGGCCCCGAGGGCCTTCACCATTTGGTGTGGGAGCTGATCGACAATTCCGTCGATGAGGCCGCAGCAGGCTTTGCCAACCTGATCGAAGTCACCTTGCATCGAGACAGCTCGGTGGAAGTCTCTGACAATGGGCGCGGTATTCCCATTGGAAAGAAGGACGGCAAGCGAACTGCTCTCGAGGTGGTCTTTACCGAGTTGCACGCAGGCGGCAAGTTCGGCACCGGCGCGTACTCCTCTTCCGGTGGCTTACACGGTGTGGGCGCGTCGGTAGTGAACGCTCTGGCTGCCAAGCTCATCGTTGAGGTCGACCTTGATGGGGCCACCCATCGACTCAGCTTCGAGAATCAACTCCCAGGCAAGTTTTCTGCGACTGGGAAGTTCACCCCAGGATCAACTCTCGAGGTAGTTCGCAAGATCCCCCCGCGCAGGACCGGAACTCGAGTTCGTTTTTGGCCAGACCTTGACATCTTTGATCCCGGCCTCTCACTCGAGTACGAAATTATTCGAGATCACTGTGCGCAGGTCTGCTTCTTGGTGCCTGGCCTGAAGGTTCGCCTGATCGACAAGCGCGGGTCATCACCACGAGAGCCCGAAGAGTTCGTAGCTAAAGGCGGCTTGGCTGACCTTGTAGAGACCCTGTCTCTTGGCGAGTCGATTACCGAGGTCATTACCCTGCACGGTCAAGGAACCTTCGAAGAGAAGGTTCCCGTAGATGGCATCATGCAAGTAGTCGAGCGAACCTGCACCGTGGATATTGCGATTCGGTGGGTGAAAGGGTTCGAACCCGTTCTTTGCAGCTTCGTCAATACCATTCCCACAGTTGAAGGTGGCACGCACGTAGCTGGTTTTGAGCGTGCCATGACCAAGGTCTCGAACGATGTGCTGCTTGCGGGCACAAAGAAGCTGGCCCGGTTTGCAAAGGTAGGCAAGGACCGCGCCGAGAAAGGCGATGTCCAAGAGGGCATGGTTGCTGCCATCAAAGTGACGTTCCCAGAGCCGCAGTTCAAGGGCCAGACCAAACAAGAACTCGGTACGCCGGCTATTCAGAGCATCGTGTACGAGGTTGTTCGAGATAACTTCACAAACTGGATCGAGGGCGGAGGCAAGAAGACCCATATTGCGGCCCTCCGAGACAAAATCACTCAGGCTGTCATCAATAGGGTGACGACCAAGGCCACCCTTGATGCTCGCCGAAAGGCCGCCAATCTCAACTCGGGGGCGATGCCCGACAAGCTCGCTGATTGCCGACGGCACGGTATTGATGCAGAGCTTCTGATCGTAGAGGGAGATTCCGCTGCCGGGCCTGCCAAGGCCGGACGCAACGCCGAGTACATGGCCGTGCTTCCGCTGCGCGGAAAGGTAGTCAACGCTGGTAAATCCACGCTCAAACAGGTCATAGAAAATGCTGAGGCTCAGGCGCTCTTCACCGCAGTCGGTGCAGGCTCTGGGGCCGATTTCAACCTTGACCAGGCTCGATACGGCCGGATCATCATTCTGTGCGATGCCGATGTCGACGGCAGTCACATCCGGTGTTTGTTGCTCACCCTGATCTACCACTACATGCGGCCTCTCCTTGAGGCAGGACGAGTCTTTGCCGCCCAACCACCCCTCTACACCGTCAAAGTGGGCGACAAAGTGGTGCACGCGTTCTCGGATGCGGACAAAGACCGCCTGACAGCAGAACTCAGCAGTGGCAATAGAAAAGCCGAGAATCTGCAGTGGGTGCGATTCAAAGGTCTCGGAGAGATGGACGTCGAGGAACTAGCTGTGACCTGTTTAGATGCAGAGACGCGCATCCTGCGGCGCATCACCATGCAAGATGCCGAGGCTCTCATTCAAGCGGGTGATCTCTTCGAAACTCTCATGGGAACTGACGTTGCTCGCCGCAGACAGTTTCTGCTCGATCACTCAGAACTCGTAGACCGCGACATACTTGACGTCTGAGCATGCTGCATCTTTGCTCTACAGCCGTATCCTGAGTACTTGCTTGGTCCTGAACAGCTGAGGGACCTTGAACAGCCGAGGGGCCGAACTTGTCTGTGGGGGTAACCGACAACCGATTGATTCATGTGGACGGGCCCAAGCTCGGCCACATTCCAGCCTTCGATGGTTTTCGGGGCCTGTTTGTGCTGCAGGTGGTGCTCTATCACGCACTCGTGACCGATTTTCTGCGCGGATCGCCCATCATCATCGACTGGTTCTTCGTAGCAAGCGGGTTCCTGATCACCACGTTGCTGATGGACGAGCGCAAGTCGACCGAAACCAACGATCTACGTCGGTTCTACCAGCGCAGAGCGCTCCGCTTGTTCCCTGCGATGTACCTGATGATCTTTGTGTCCACTCTGATGATCATTTTTGCAATCAATTTTGTTCCCGCAGCCCAAGAACAATTACACACCTGGTGGATCGAGCCCCTTGCAGCCGCTACATACTGCTACTACATCGTTGCGGCGTTCATGCCTGCAACCCTTGATGGGGTGTTGGGCCACACCTGGAGCCTGACCGTTGAAGAACAGTTCTACTTCATCTGGCCACTCATCTTTTTTGCAGCCATGCGCCTCAAGCGGCGCAGTTCAGACCTCAAGCTCATCATTGGGTCAGTGGTCTTCATCGTGGTCGTGATGAGCACCCGTGTGATCTTCCAATCAGAGATTGTCATTCTTGGCCCCGATGGGGTGACCTTCTCTGACGAGAACGACCCCACATGGCAAGGCATCGTGTACCGCCTCGCCTCGGCACGCCCAGACATGATTGTGTACGGCTGTCTGCTGGCTTTCTTTATTCGCTCTATCCCTCGGCCGATTACTGCGCAGTGGCGTCGGTGGATTGCCGTTGGCGGGGTAATCGGATGGATTGGGTTCTTGGGGTTCATCGCCCTTGGTGACCGTGCCCCGGGCTTCGAACTCTTCGGCGGGCCGATGTATCAGGTGTGCCTGCTCCTGCTTGCGCCCCTGATTTTGGACTTATACCTGCGCCAAGAGAGTCTGATTTCTCGGGGCCTGAGCCACCGCCATCTGCAGTGGCTAGGTCAGCGTTCCTACGGCATCTACCTGTGGCATATCCCGGTGCTGTACCCGTTCCTTGCCCTTATGGATGGCGTCTTTGGTCTCAAGCGCCTTGTTTTAGGCCTCATTGGTGCAGGCCTAGGCGTGCTTGCAGGAATAGCGTCCTATCGTTTTATTGAACAACCCTTCCTCCGAATCAAAGACAGCCGCTATAAGCGACCCCAAGACAGCCAACCCGCACACCCGCCACCCACATGACAACGACCACATGACAACAACACCGAGTGCCGCTAGTCCCGGCTTTTTGGCCACGCTGACTGGGCCAACCGAGCGCAAGCTCGGTTGGAACCCAGCCCTTGATGGTGCCCGCGGTGTCAGCGTGGTGCTTGTGATGTCATTTCACTTCATGGGAAGCCGCTACCTAGATGGTGCACCCATTTTGGTGGACATGTTCTTCATGCTGTCGGGGTTCTTGATTACTACCCTCATGTTTGAGGAGCGGGCTGCTCGCGGCGCAATCTCTTTACGAGACTTCTATCTGCGACGTGTGTTTAGGTTGTTCCCCGCGGTGTACACGCTGCTGGCGGTGTTTCTGGTATTCGCCCTTCTCTTCGGTGGTGCAGAAAGGGAGCAGTACGTCATCGAGTTCTTAGCCGCAGCGTTCTATGTCTATGACTTTCTGATTGCTTGGGTTGGCGTTGAAGGCCAAGCCCTTGTGCAACTTTGGACGCTCTCTCTTGAGGAGCAGTTCTATTTTGTCTGGCCGCTGCTGTTGATTGCAGCGATGAAGGCTGGCAAGGCCCGCCGCATGAACGCCTTGCTCGTTGGAATGTTCGCAGTGGTCATCATCATGCCCGTGCTACGCATGACGCTGACCCCCGAACTGGGAGGGAAGACCTTTGAATCGTTCATCTTCGGATTCTCGATTCTGCGGCCGGACTCGTTAGTTCTGGGCTGCCTAGTGGCCTTCCTCTTTCGTCTTGATCCGGCAAAGAACTCGCCGCGGCTTCAACGTTTTTTGCCCATCGGCGGCAACATCGCTCTGTTGATGTTTGGTATGACGCTTTGTCTCGGAGGGTTCAGCCCATTCGCTCCCTTTACGAGTCTGTTCTACAACTTGACCGTTATCGCGATGGCGCTGTGGATATTGGACGTGGTCCGTCGGCCACAGGCCCGCTTTGCCACTCTGCTCGCTCACCCGCTGTGTCGATGGTTTGGTAAGCGCTCCTATGGCATCTATATCTGGCATCTGCTGATTTACTTTGTCATCCTGACCTTCTTTGAGGGGGTCTTTGTGGGCCGCCCCAAAATCGCTCTGCTCGTCACTTTTCCGATTGCCTTCGCCGCCACCATCGGAGTATCAGTGCTGTCTTGGAACTACGTCGAGACCCCAGCGCTGAAGTACAAAGAACGTTTCGCACGAATCACGAAGTGACTACCTCGGCGAAACGGCAGCCTGCTCGCTTCAGCGCAGATGCCGAGGTCACAGTTGTTGGCGCTGGGATTGTTGGCCTTGCAGCAGCACGGGCAATCCAACTGCAGCTGCCCAAGAGCCAGGTCTTGGTACTCGACAAAGAGCCGGCCATTGCGCAACATCAAACTGGACGCAACTCCGGCGTGATTCACAGTGGCTTGTACTACGCACCCGGCTCGGCCAAAGCCCGGCTGGTGGCTCGGGGACGAGTCCTGCTCGAACAACACTGCCGTGAGTCGGGTATCGCAATTGATTGGTGCGGCAAGGTGGTTATTGCGTCGCGCAGCGAGGAACTTCCCGCGCTCAACGCGCTACATGATCGCGGGGTATCTCACGGGCTGCTAGTTCACCGCATTGGGTCTCAGGAACTGCACGAGCTTGAGCCACACGCGGCTGGGCTTGCGGCACTGCACGTGCCCGAGGCTGGAATTGTTGATTACTCAGCAGTGGCTTCATCGCTGGCTCAGCAGATTGTGCATGAAGGTGGCACCGTTCAGAGTTCGACTGAACTGGTGCAAGTGGAGCAACTCGCAGACCGTCAAGGCCTCCGTCTGAGCCTTCTGACTGCTCAGCAACCCAACATGGCGCGGGCCTACGGCATCACCACTCGCTGGCTCGTCAACTGCGCTGGCCTACAGAGTGATCGCGTGGCTCGCCTTGCTGGCTGCGACACGTTGACCTCGATCATTCCCTTTCGGGGTGATTACAAGGAGCTAGCGAACTCAGCCAAACATCTTGTGCGGGGTTTGATCTACCCCCTCCCCGACCCGCGTTGGCCGTTCTTGGGAGTTCACTTCACCCCGATGATGGATAAGAGCGTGCATGTGGGGCCAAATGCAGTGCTGAGTCTGGGGCGAGAGGCCTACAACGGTGGCGTCAACTTGGCAGATACAAAAGAACTGCTGAGGAGTTCCGGGTTACGTCACCTAGCTGCTCAGTACTGGCGAACGGGTGCAACGGAACTCATTCGCTCGCTAGTTCCGGCTCTCTTCTTGCAAGATGCGCAACGCCTGATCCCAGAGATCACCCAGCATGACCTCTTGCCTGCAGCCTCGGGAATTCGAGCGCAAGCAGTGGACATCCACGGGCATCTGCTTGATGACTTTGCGTTCGCAAATTCCCACCATGCAGTCCATGTGCTCAATGCTCCCTCACCTGCGGCCACTGCATCGTTAGCCATCGGCCAAGCAATTGCCGAGCGACTGCTTCAACTCATGCAGGATTGAGGAGTGCTGGCTCATCGAGTGCTGGCTCATCGACTGCTAGCTCATCGACTGCTAGCTCATCGACTGCTAGCTCATCGACTGCTAGCTCATCGACTGCTAGACGCGAAACGAACGGCCACACATTCTGCGCCGTTCGTTTCGCTAGTTATGTAATTGCTTCCTCGCACAGCATCTCTGAACAAGCTCAGACTGCTCAGCGAAGCTAAGAGTTATGCGACTCAGGCAGCGGCCTTTGTGCGAACTGGACCTGACTTGCGGTCAAGCAACTGATCAGTCAGTGGCTGTGCTGCAGTTGCTGCGCTGAGTGCCACTGCCTTGTTGGTGGTTACAAGCTTGGATGCAAACTTGGCCTGGTTGTTGATGAGGTCCTTGGGGGTAGGGAACTTCTCTGCGAATGGAACGGCAGGAATCTGTGGGACGTTCTCAACCACAAAGTTGACAGCAGTAGTAATTGCGTCGGTCAGCGGTTCGTTCACGCTATTGATGGCCTTGATGACCTGATCCTGTACTTCTGTCATGCGTGTAATCACGGTAGTCATGTGTGCTCCTTCGTATTGGGGGTACTGCTAACTGCCCTGCTAACTATAGTTAGCAGGGCAGTTAGCGTCAACCCTTTCGCTAACAAAAGTTAGCAACTTCTCAGAAATCTAGGACGGTATTGACTTTTGGCTAAACCCGACTAAGTTGGTCGGGAATAGAGCGCAGTGGACCTATCCCCCGCACACAGACAGAAAACACAGACAGAAAACACAGACAGAAAGACGAACCAGACCATGGCACTTCAACTTGGCGATACCGCACCCAACTTCACAGCTTCTACTACCGAAGGTGAGATTGACTTCTACGATTGGAAGGGTGACAGCTGGGGCATTTTGTTCTCTCACCCCAAAGACTTCACTCCCGTTTGCACCACAGAGCTCGGAGCAGTTGCCCGGCTCAAGCCCGAGTGGGACAAGCGCAACGTCAAGGTGATAGGCCTGTCGGTTGACGAGCTCACCAATCACGCTGCTTGGTCTGCTGATATTGAAGAGACCCAAGGTGCGGCGGTGAACTTTCCGATCATTGCCGACACCGACAGAAATGTCTCTGACCTGTACGACCTGATTCACCCGAATGCCAGCGACACGCTGACTGTGCGCTCGGTGTTCATCATCGGACCAGACAACAAGGTCAAGCTGATCATCACCTACCCGGCATCAACGGGTCGTAACTTTGACGAGATTCTTCGAGTGGTTGACTCGCTTCAACTCACTGCCAAGCACAAAGTTGCAACTCCGGTGAACTGGAACCACGGCGAGGATGTCATCATCGTCCCGGCAGTCAGCGACGAGGATGCCAAACTGCAGTACCCGGGCGGATGGAATGCTGTAAAGCCATATCTCCGCCTTGTACCTGCGCCGACCGACTAAACAGTGAGGTAGTGAACGGGGCAACGGCAAGTACCAGCGATACGGCAGATTCATTGGAATCTCCCACTCAGAAGTACCCCTATGTGTTGCTCTTGGCAATCTTGTCTGCGGTTGCAGTTCTGGTCTCAAACATTTCCGGCATCGCAACCGGCGATGACGGGGTCGGCTACCGCGCAATTGCAGACTCGCTGCTGAATGGTCAGGGATACGGATACTTTCTTGAGCGGCCAGTCACGATCTGGCCGCCGATCTGGTCCACGTTGATGGCAGGGGTGGCCTGGGCCACCCCGCTCGACACCATGGGTGCAGTGATCCTGCTCAATGCAGCAGTGGCTGCGGCTGTCGTTGTGGTTGGCAATCGTTTGCTACGACTGTTCGTCAGCAACACCCGCCTTGTTCTGTTGGGCACGCTGGTACTTGCCTTTGGGCCATCAACCATTGGTCTCGGCCATGTGCTGATGACCGACATGGCCTTTGCCTTGCTGCTCATGGCATGGATACTGACCCTGATTCGCTTTCGCAGTTCGGGCTCAGTTCCCACACTCATTCTGGCCGGGTTGTTGGTCTGGGTGGGATTCGGGCTGCGCTATATCGGTTTGGTCTTGATTGCTTTCGGCGGACTCTGGCTGCTGCTTGACCGCAACCGTAGCTGGCTCGTTCGGATACGCAACGGAGCAATCTACGGAGCCGTATCGTTCATCGCCCCGGGTTTATGGATGGCCCGCAACTACTCCATTGATGAAACCTTCACCGGCGAACGTCACCCGTCGGCTCGCGGTTTAGTAGATAACGGTTTCGACATTGCTGCCACGCTTGGCAGGTTCTTGTTGCCCGGTCTAGGAAACGGACTCACCAAGATTTGGGCAGCTGTGGGGCTGAGTGTGCTCGCTGTGGCCATGTACCTCGCTTGGCGACTACTTCGAGTGCCTCGTCCAGAAAATCTGGGGGCGGCAGGGAACCCCTCAAGGGAGCTGCTCTCAACAGGAGCGGTCGTTCACCGACTCGTAGCCATTCCCGGAACCACTCTGGGGTTGTTGCTGTTCTTCCCGATTCTGTACATGGTCTACATGCTCTATGTGCGCACCACGACTGCACTCAATCAGTTAGACCTGCGCCTGCTCTACCCGGCCTACTTTCCACTGATGTTTCTGGCACTCGCCCTGATCGACAGGTTGCCCCGACTCAACTCAACTGCAGAAACTGCCGCCGACCCAGCCTCGGAAAGTGCCGCAGGTGCAAGAACAGGATCAGGATCAGGATCAGGATCAGATACAAGCGCGGCTGCAGCGCAGGGCAACCGCTGGTGGAAGATTGGCTATGGCGGAGCCCATGTGTGGGCAGCAGCCAACCTTGCTGCTGGCTGTGTTGCCATGGTTGCTTTCGCCGCAGGTCACCCGTATTTCATTGGTAACTACGAAGCCAATGTCTTTGAGCAGGTTCGCGCGAATCCAGCGATCGAGGCGTTGCCGGCCAATTGTCGGCTGTATTCAAATCTGCCGAACGGGCTGTACCCCGCCTATGAAGCGCAGTGGAGCCCACAACGCCGCGCCTTGGAATCAAGCGAAGAGATCCCAGACCTGCAAGAGATCACAACCTCGCTCGCTTCCACCGAATCTTGCTTGATCTGGATTGACGAGCCTCCGATCTACGGACACCTATGGACTCTTGAGCAGTTGAAAGCTCGACTGAGCCTGACTGAGTTAGCAAGTAATGGGAACGTAAGCGTGTACCGGATGCAACCCCCGCGCTAACCACGCTCCTAGCATCCGCCACCCAAGGCCTTCCCTGAACGAAACTAGATCTGTGCATCCCCGCTTCAGTGTGGTGATTCCTGTACAAAATCGAGCCGATGTAGTTGGCCGCGCAATCGCAAGCGTTGTGGCTCAAACATTTGCCGACTTTGAGCTCCTAGTCGTTGATGACGGATCAACTGATGACAGCGTTGCCGCGGCTAGGGCCGTGGCCGACAAACGGGTGAAGATCTTGCGCCAAGAGCACCACGGCATCGAGGCCGCTCGAGCCGCTGGTATGCAACTAGCGCACGGTAAGTGGGTGTTGTTCCTAGACCCTGATGATGAGGTTGCTCCAGCCTGGCTCGCCCGACTTGGTCGACTCATTGACTCAACCGATGCTGAACTCGTTAGCTGCGGCGGCGAACAGTTCTACCGCGATGGCACCCAGAGCACCTTTCGGCCAGTACTACTTGAGCCTCAGCCAGTTGACCCAGCAAGCAAATGGCATCACCCCGTTGATCACGGATTCAAGGCTTGTTTCCGATCAGGAACCTTTGCGGCGAGTCGAGCACGCCTAGAACGCGTCGGCGCTTTCACCCCACTCGCAGAGCCCAGCTCTGATCATCTCTTGGCCTCGACGGTTCGATCTGCTGGTGTTGGCCAACTCAACTCCGAAAACTCTGCGCCAGCCACTTTTGATCCCGCAGCTTTTGATCCCGCAGCGCTCGATCCAACAGCGCTCGATCGCTGTCCTTTGATTCCTCCGGCGCTCAGTCTGCTCGAGATTGGCAAGCGACTCGCTGACTCGGTCATCGATGATGGCCAAATCATTAGCCATACCCCCGAACCCTTGGTCAGGTGGAACGAAGCGCCAGAGGAGCCTTGTGCTGGCGGCGATGCGCTCCGCTTAAGTTGGTCGCTTCAGGCACTTGATGCAATGGCGCGAACCCCAATTCCTGATGCGATGCTGCTCGCCCGCTATGCAACCATCGGCGGGGTGGCAGCAGCACGACTCCGCAATCATGCTCAGGCACGTTCTATGTTCAAGCTGGCCCGGCAGGCATCACCGGAAGTTCCTAAACACTGGGCACGGTGGGTGGCCTCGTGTGTGGCCCCATTGTCGAATCAGATCTGGGAGCCCACTCCAGAATTTGAAGCGGAAGCTAGCGTGCCCGTGCTGTCAGAAGAGGGGTCGCTACTCAGTAGCTCCGAACTCCTTGCTCAGTCGGCAAGCGCTGCATAGGACTTACTGCACAGGGGAATCAAGCCCAATAGAACTAACATGGGCGGTTGCTGATGCATTTTTGTGATGCATTGTCTTGATCCAACCTTTTGATCCACCCGAGCGGATCCACCACAAAAACGCGAAGGACTACTCACTATGAGTTCATCAGTGACCCAAACTGCTGCTGCAGGATCTATCGAGGCCAGCAAGATCTATGGAGAGGGCGACACAGAGATTCGCGCCCTTGATGGAGTCACGGTCAGTTTCGAACAAAGCCGCTTCACAGCGATTATGGGGCCATCCGGCTCCGGCAAGTCCACGCTGATGCACTGCCTAGCGGGCCTTGATCGACTCTCGGCTGGCCGCGTGTTCATCGGAGATACCTACCTCGACGACTTGAGTGAGAGTCAGCTCACTGAGCTTCGCAGAGACAAGATCGGCTTTGTGTTTCAGGCTTTCAACCTGATTCCTACCCTGTCTGCAGAAGAGAACATCACGCTACCCATGGACCTTGCGGGCAGAAAGCCAAACAAGGAATGGATGGATACCGTGATCGATACGGTTGGGCTACGGACACGACTTGATCACCGGCCAAGCGAACTGTCAGGTGGGCAGCAGCAGCGAGTGGCTGTCGCTCGGGCACTTGCGAGTCAACCGCAGATCGTGTTTGCCGATGAACCCACCGGCAACTTGGATTCCCGCTCGGGAACCGACTTGTTGGACTTCATGCGCCATGCCGTGTCTGACCTTGGCCAGACGATTGTGATGGTGACCCATGATCCAAGCGCCGCGGCACACTCGGACCGAGTGATCTTCCTTGCTGACGGCAAGATTCGCGATGAGATGATCGAACCCACAGCCGACCGGGTGCTTGATCTGATGAAACAACTCGGAGACTGAGCACCCATGTTCAAGGTTGCTCTCAAAGACATTTTGGCGCGCAAGCGACGCCTCGTCACCACCGGCCTAGCCATCATCTTGGGCATTGCTTTCTTAACGGGCACCCAAGTGCTGTCGGGGGTTCTCAAGGACTCAATTGAATCGCTAGTAGGAACTGCCTATGAGGGCTTTGATGCAGTAGTTCGCTCACCCGAAGAGCAGGATCTGGGGTTTGGCCAACAGATTCGCTCACCCATTCCCGAAGGGCTGGTCCAACAAGTTGACCAGGTCAGCGGAGTCCGCAAGGCACTCGGCGTGGTGGAAACCACCTCGGCTCAGCTGGTGGGAACGAATGGCAAGATTGTTGGGTCCAATTTTGGTCCACCCACCATCGTGTACAACTGGCTCGATGACCCGCAGTTACAAGTTGGAGTTCTGAAAGAAGGACACAAACCAGCCGAGGCCACAGAGATGGTCTTGGATTTCACCTCTGCAACGGATGCCGGGTACAAACTCGGCGATCAAGTGACTGTCTCGGCGCAGACGGGTAGCGAGAAATTCACGCTGGTTGGGCTGATGGGTCTAGGCGAGGATGGCACTCTGGCTGGCGGCGCAAAGATGATGCTCTTTACCACCCCCACTGCTCAGCGCCTTGGGCAACTCCCAGCGGAATTCAACTACATCGCTGTTGCTGCTGAAGAGGGCACCAGCCAAGAGGTTCTGGCCAATGCCATAGCGGCGGCACTGCCCGATACCCAGGTGCTGACGGGGGCGGAGTTTACAACCGAGAACCAAAAGTCTGTCTCGCAGTTTGTGGACATTCTCTCCACATTCGTCTCTGTGTTTGGGTACGTCGCACTCTTTGTGGCCTGCTTCATCATTTACAACACCTTCTCGATTCTTGTTGCTCAACGAACTAGAGAAACAGCTTTGCTGCGTGCCATTGGCGCTAAACGAAAGCAAGTGCTGCTCTCGATTGTGCTCGAAGCGGTACTTGTGGGATTGGTCGCCTCGGTACTTGGCCTCGTAGGTGGCGTAGCTCTTGCTTGGGTGCTGAAGGCCTTTGTGGGCACTCTCTTTACAGTGCAATCAGGACTACCAACACTCACTGCTAGTGCCATTGCTACAGCATTTATTGTCGGTATCGGCGTGACGGTGCTCTCTGGGTTAGTACCCGCATGGCGATCAACGAAGGTTCCACCCATCGCTGCGTTGTCCGAAGTTTCTGTGGATCGCGCCGGTGTGTCTCGGTCACGAATCATCTGGGGCACGCTCTTCCTCCTCGGAGGGAGCGCCCTGCTCGCCTTGGGACTCGCCGACGCCGGACCAAACCCTCTCGTGCTCTTTGGCCTAGGTGCCGTGCTGTTCTTGGTTTCTGTTGCAGTGATTCTGGGCCCATTGATTGCCGCCCCCTTTAGCCGCCTGCTGGTGTGGCCATTTACCCGAGGCACGGCAATCACCCCGCGACTCGCCGGAGAGAATGCAGCACGCAACCCGCGTCGCACCGCCGCTACGGCCGCCGCGCTCACCATTGGAGTAACGCTCGTCACCTTGATCGCAGTCATGGCAAGTTCCATCAAGGCCAGTGTTGAATCCACGGTGAACTCAACCATCTCGGCAGACTTTGTGATCAATTCGAGCACCTTCTCGATCGGGACAGGAATCCCCACCAGTGCTGTGGTCGAAGCACGTGCAGTTCCAGGGGTAGCACTTGCTAGCCCCGTGAGATTTGCCCCCTTCCGCCTGACTGATGCTTACTCTCAGCAGCAGGCAGCTGCAGACCCAGCGAAGGCACAGAAGAACCCCCTCGGAGCGGGGGATGCTGCGCCCCCTGGTGAGGACACGTTCATGCTTGGAATCGAACCGCAGAGCTACTTCGAAATCAACGACGTGGGCAACACCCAAGGCACACCCAAAGACCTAACGGCGGGTACGTTCGCAGTAGAGCTGAAAGAGGCAGACAAGCACGGCTGGAACGTCGGAGACAAGGTGCCGGTCTACTTTGCCAAGACGGGGGTTCAGGAGCTCATCCTTGCCATGACCTTCGATCAGTCCTCGGGCGGAGGAAGCTATTTGTTGCCACTCGAGACCTTTGAGGCCAACACCCTGGCCCTGTTCAACACCGACTTTATTGTGTACGTCAAAGCCGAACCCGGAGCAGACTTGCCGGCCATTCGCAAGCAACTTGATGCAATCGTTGCGGACTCCCCTGCAATCTCTGTGCAAGACCTTGGCGAGTACGCAGACGCTCAGACTGCCCCCTTCGATACTTTCTTGGCCGTGGTCTACGGACTGCTCGGCCTTGCGGTCATCATTGCGTTGATTGGCATTGCAAATACGCTCTCGCTGTCGGTGCTTGAACGCACCAGAGAGTTGGGCTTGTTGCGCGCCGTAGGAATGTCTCGCAAGCAACTTCGCCATACAGTCATTGGCGAGTCCATGATCATTGCGGTGTTTGGAACGGCCATTGGGCTGATCATCGGCATCATCTTTTCGTTTGCCCTCTCGGTGGTCATCTCGGCCGACTCACCCGGGATTTTCAAATACACGCTTCCCGTAGGCCAGCTCGTGATTATTACGTTGGTGGCTGCACTTGCGGGAGTACTTGCAGCACTTGGGCCGGCTTGGCGAGCATCTCGCCTTGACGTGCTCAAAGCAGTTTCATCGGTGTAGCTAGCTACTTAGAACTCAGGAGTTCTCCTCGTCATGTCTGTTGACCCAGCCAACCTTCCCGCAAGCACGCGTGAGTTTCTTCAAGAGCGTCACCTAGCAACCCTCACGACCCTTCGAGCTGATGGATCACCACATGTGGTTCCCGTTGGATTTTCCTATGACATTGATGCACGCCTCGTGCGCATCATCACCTTTCCTGGCTCAGTCAAAGTGCGCAATGCAGAGCATGGCGGACGCGCAGTAGTCAGCCAGGTTGACGGCGGCCGCTGGCTCTCTCTCGAGGGCAGGATTACTGCGACTCAAGATCCAGATCGAGTTGCAGCAGCAGTCGAGGGATACAGCTATCGCTACCAAGAGCCAGGGGAGCGCAAAGACCGCGTGGCCCTCGAGATTGCAGTGGATCGCATCCTCGGCCGGGCCTAGCTACTTGAGCGCCGGCCAGGCAGCCAGCTTGATGTAGCGATTGACCTACTTGGTCAGGTCTTTCACCGAGCGAAACGCAACAACGGTGGCCACAGAAGTGGCACCGAGCAGGGCCACAAACCCAAGCGCCGCCACTGCCACTCCGACCACATCGAGTCCAGTAAACAGCACGGCGATGCCACACGTAGCAGCTATGCCACCACCAAGGCCGAGCAAACCCGCAGCCGACTCATGGGCCACATACCAGGCCTCTTCGGATGACCGAGTGGCCGGGAGGCGAATCCCCACGAGCGCGTTTGGTGGCAATTTTCGTTGAGACCCAAGCCAACAGACCCAGAGTTCTGCAAGGCCCATCGCTACAAGAACAACACCGACTATCAACCCAGCCAAAATTCAGCTCAGTCAATCGGAGTGATGTCAGTGGCAGTCCAGTAGGCCTTCATTTCGGTCACAAGGCCGTCCTCGTTGAAGGTGAAAACATCAATGATGTCTATTGCAAACTTGGCTTCACCCATAGAGGTAACTGCCCGCAGGGGTACAGCGGCAAAATGACCCACTGCACGGATTGGGCCGGTCACAATGAGTTCAAGCGAATCTGCAAACTCGTGAGTCCCAGCAAAAAACTCGCGCACTGCAGCACGGCCGA
>CAEZYU010000045.1_pt1 | contig 17449 bp, 18 predicted proteins | sample 7265681 | NCBI WGS metagenome assembly CAEZYU01 (sample SAMEA6813940, study PRJEB35770) | freshwater metagenome | biome: Freshwater; feature: Freshwater reservoir; material: water | place: Czech Republic | collected 2017-04-14 | depth 30m m | reverse complement strand
GGGCCTCTGAATCAACCACGACATCCTCAATCCATGCACGCACTCCCGTTGGAATCCGAAAGACAACGAGCGTCATGCAGCCAAGAATCGGCCCTGAATCATCGCGGGCCACAAGCAGGTGACTCGCTCCTGATCCCAGCATTTCCTCAAGCTCAGCCGAGGTCGGAACTGCGGAAGAGGAGGACAGCTGCGGGATCAGTCGCTCCAGAGCCTCAATCAGCTCACTAGTAACTTCGCTGCACTCCTCAACGTGAATCATGTGTGAATGCTAGGCCCTCAACGAGACCAACCTCGCCCAACTGTTCGGTCCATGCTGGCTGATTCATGGTTACTCTCGGTGGAAGCCACGAAGGTGGGCGATACCGTGAACCCAATGAGCCATCTGTTGTGGACGGATCGCCCGGCGGGAGATCGACCAGTAATGATCGTTGCGTTTGAGGGCTGGAATGACGCTGCCGACGCGGCCACCTCTGCCGTGGACTACCTCTCGGAACAGTTCCATGCTCGAGAGTTTGCCCAGATTGATCCTGAAGAGTTCTACGACTTCACCGCGACCCGACCGAATGTCCGCAGCCTCGGTGGCCTTCGCAGGACCATCGACTGGCCAAAGAACAGCTTCTCTTGGGCAACTCCGCCGGACGCCCCCGGAGGGGTGATCTTGATGCGCGGTGTAGAACCTCAGCTCAAATGGCGAAGCTTTTGTCGTCAGATTCTGCAAGTGTCCGCACAGTTGGACTGCAGCATGGTGATGACCTTGGGCTCCCTACTCGCTGACGTTGCCCACACCCGGCCCACTCCCGTGTTTGGCAACGCGTACGACCAAGCTGTAATCGAGCAGTTCAATCTTGAGCAAGCTCACTACGAGGGACCAACGGGGATTGTCGGCGTGCTGCACACTGAGTGTGTGAGCGCTCAGATTGACTCGGCCTCGCTCTGGGCGGCAGTTCCTGCCTACGTGCCATCGGCTCCTTCACCGAAAGCTGCCCTGGCGCTCGTTCGCCGTGTCAGTGAGGTCACGCATCTCACGCTCGAGTCAGAGGGCCTGATGACTGCTGCCGACGAGTACGAACAAGAGATCACCGCACTAGTTGGGGAGGACGAAACGACCATTGACTACGTCCGCCATCTGGAGCAGCAGCATGATCTCAATGCAGGATCCATTCAATCTGCCGATGACTTGGTCGAGGAAGTTGAGCGGTTCCTACGGGAGCAATGATTGCGGTTTAGGGATACATCTCTGGCGGATCAGCTTGGCTGAGTTCATCAATCACGGTCCCTTCGTCGAGTTGATCACCTGACTCATACGCTGCTCGAGCCACCATATGTGCGCCCACTGGCGCTGTGAGAAATTGCAGAAGGATCACGAGCACCAACAGCGTTGCCCCAGAAAGCGCATTCACTTGCAGGATGGCTCCGACGGCTACGAGCACTAGGCCGAGCGTTGGCGGTTTGGTGGCTGCGTGCATGCGGCCAAACACGTCGGGGAGTCGGTAAACACCAAGCCCACCGAGCAATCCGAGCGCGCAGCCTGCAACGACGAGCACAGCAGACATCACTTCGGTAACGCTCATGCCCCGCGCCGTTCAATGAATCGGGCCACCATTGCCGTGCCAAAGAATCCCACCATGGCCACGATGACCATCACGATCAAATAGGTGCCCTCGCCCGTGCGAGCAGTGAGCACAGCGATACCCATCACCAACAACGTCAGCAAAAGGTCGGTCGCCACAATGCGGTCGGCTAGCGATGGCCCTTGAATGAGACGAGCAAGGGTCAGTAAGGCTCCAAGAGAGAGCAGAATAAATCCCAAATTTGTAGCGAAAATCATGCGGGGCTCCCCTCGGTGCCAGTGGAATCCGCTGCTGGCGGCCAGACCGGTGGCGGCTGCAGAATGGCCTTTCGATCCTCTGGTGAGCCAAACGCTTTCACGACATACTCCTCAAGCTCGAGGCCATCTGCTCGGACCTGAGCTGGGTCACCAGTAGTGAGGCAATGCACGTATAACACCGGCGGGACGGTGACTCCGTTTCGGACCTGTAGGTGACCAGCGAGCGGTTCGGTACCGATCTTGCCGAATGCTTGTGGCCTCACATCTACCGTCAAGGTTCCCGGGGTGAGGGTGATGGCATTGGCAACAAACGCAGTGACTAGCGGCGAGCAAGCCCGAAGTGGCACGGCAACAATTCCCTGCTCAACTTGAATTCGCGGCCGCGTGACCTCTCGAGCGACGCTCAAATTTGAAATGACAAGAGCCTGAGCAAACCACAGTCCAAAGCGAATCACAGACACCGGATGAACTCCGCCATGCTGTGTCGGCCCAGGTGGAAACAGCAGCACAAGTGCCGTGGCTAGCGCTACCCCGGCAACGAGGTTGCCCGGGCTGAGGTCCCCCCACAACAAGATCCACACCGTGGTGAGCCAAAGAATTATCAGCACCCGAGTCATCATCCGAGCACCTTCTCTATGTAGTCGCTGGGGTCTAAGAGGCTCTGTGCAGCGCGCTCAGATAAGTCAAAGATGGGTCCGGCAAACAAAGCCACAGCAAGCGTGACGCCCACTAAGGCAACAGTGGCACCGCGCATGAGCACAGGTGTGCTGAGCCGTGTCTCGCCCGTCGACGCAGCTAGGCGGAGGGTGGGGTCTTCTGCAGTACCCAAGAAGACCCCGTTCCAAATCTTGATCATTGAAAACAGCGTCAGCAGGCTCACCAGCAAGCTCACACCAACAATTGCGTACTCACCTGCGCTAAACCCCGCCTGAATGATTCCGAGCTTGCCGACAAACCCAGAAAATGGCGGGATTCCCGCCAAGCTGAGCGCTGCTAGCAAAAACAGCCCGGCTACTAGGGGTGTTCTGCGAATCATGCCCCCAACTTTGCTCAACGCAGTTGACCCGGTGCTTTCCTCAACCAGTCCAGTAGCCAAGAAGAGAGCTGTCTTCACGGGAATCTGATGAAAGATAAAGAACACAGTTCCCGCTACTCCGGCCACGCTAAAGAGGCCAAGGCCAAGAATCATGTAGCCAATCTGACTCACGATATGAAAGCTCAAGATCCGCTTCATATCGTTCTGCGCAATAGCACCGAGTACACCAATCACCATGGTGAGACCTGCGCAGACGAGCAGAATTGTTGACGGTACATGTTGGGGAAAGAGCAGAGTCTGAGTTCTGATGATGGAATACACACCCACCTTGGTCAGCAGGCCGGCGAACACTGCGGTAACGGGCATACGCGCCGTTGGGTAGGAGTCGGGCAGCCAGAAGAACAACGGAAATATTGCTGCCTTGATGCCAAATACCACCAACAGAAACATCGAGAGCGCTGTCTGGGTACCAGCGGGTAACTGGGCAATTTTGACTGCAAGGTCAGCCATATTGACCGTGCCCGTGGCTGCATAGACCCATGCGATGCCCACTACAAAGAGCGTCGATGCCAACAAGTTGATGATGATGTAGGTCATACCGGAACGGATTTGTTCACGGCGACCGCCCAGTGTGATCAGAACATAACTTGCGGCCAGGGTGATCTCATAAGCAACGAACAAGTTGAACAAATCACCAGTAGTAAACGACAGCGCAACTCCCGCGGTCATGACGAGGTACACAGGATGGAACACTGGCTGGTCTTGGTCGACACCAGGCTGGCCGATGGCGTAGATCAGTACGCTCAGCACGGTCACCATGCTGATAATCAGCATCAGAGCGCTGAACATATCGACGACCAAGGTGATTCCGATCGGCGCCGCCCATGCCCCTACCTGTATTGACTGCACCCCGTCTCGCTCCACTGCCACAAGGAGGAATGCAGCGTCTATGACCACTGCGATGAGCGCTCCTACAGCAATGATGCGCTGAACGGTTCTTTGGTTATAAGCAATGATCGCGACTGCGGCAGCAAGGAGCGGAAGCGCAATCGGCAGCACCAGAAGGACGCTCATTCAGATCGCCTCCACCATCGGCGCATCTCTGCCTCGCCAAGCTGGGCGATTCTTGCATCTTCGAGATCATCTTCGACCTCATCGTTTTCGGTGAGGACCCAACTGCGATAGGCGAGCGCCAACAAGAACGCAATGATGCCAAAGCTAATAACAATGGCCGTCAGTGCAAGCGCCTGAGGAAGGGGATCAGCAACAGTGTCGTTAGGGCCGAATGCACCAATGATGGGGGCTTTGCCGGCCCGACCGCCGACCACCATGAGCAGCAGGTTGGCCGAATGACCCATGAGCGCTAAGCCCAAAATGATTCGAGACAGTGTGCGCTGCAAAAGCAGATAGACCCCAACCGCGAACAACACAGCGACAATCAGCGCAGACAAGACACTCATGGCTGCACCTCGTCTGGGTCTGATCCATCAGCCTCGCCGAGTTGTTCTAGTACCAGCAGCGACATTCCCAGCACCACGAGGTACACGCCAATATCGAAGAACAACACTGAAGAGGTTTTCACTTTGCCAATCACCATGAGGTCAACAGACAAGATGGCGCTCTCTAAAAACTCATGGCCACTGAGCAATGAGACGCAACCTGTCAGAATGGCAAACAACATGCCGACTCCCAAAAAGGTCGTGGGCGGTATCGAGATGCTTCGAGAAAGCGCCTGGCCTCCGCCTGCAACAAAGCGCAGACCGAATGCGCAAGAGGCAACCAGGCCGCCAGCGAACCCTCCCCCGGGCTGGTTATGGCCAGCGAACAATAAGTACAGCGAGAGAAGCAACAGAGTGTGAAACTCGGCTTGCACACAAAGATCAAGGATGACTGACCTGCGCTGAGTCATACCTCGACCTCGGTAGCACTGGACTCTGCTTCAGCCGTGGTAGGTGCTCTCTTCGCACGTACGATTGCCGCCACTCCGAGCGCCGCTACAGCGAGCATGACAATCTCACCCATGGTGTCGAAACCGCGAAAATCGACCACGATCACGTTCACTACATTGTGGCCGCCACCTTCGGAATAGGCTTTATCTAGGTACTCGCCCGAGATACTCGGCTCTGTCCTTGCGCCGATTGCAAACAGTGTGAAGCCAAAGATAAACAATCCGGCGAGCGCCGCCACTGCAATCCGAGCAACCTGACTACCGCGCAACTTGGGCCGAACAAAGTCAGCGGGCAGATGCCGGAAGGCCAGAACAAACACCGCTACACCCAAGGTCTCAATGAGGAGCTGAGTAATGGCTAGGTCGGGCGCGCCCTGCATAACAAAGAGCGCTGCCATTCCATAACCAACGGCACCGACAAGGATCACTGCGGCGAACCGTCGCCTAGCAACAGCGGCCGCGCAGGCGCAGACAACCATGATGAAACCAACCACAACTTGCATTGGTGAGTCGGCAAACCACAGGTCTGGCATCACTGAGTCACGCAACAGTGGCACCCCGGGAAGCACAATCATGGTGAGCAAGATGACACCTAGGTAGATAGGCAGCGACCCGTGCTGCACAAAGCCCGTTACGGCGTCTGCCACTTCTAAAAGCCCCTTCACTGTGCGGTCGTAGCCACGCTGAGCACTTGGCACCCGAGGCATCGACTCCTGCAACTCCTCGATCCGCTTACGCCGCCAAAACAAAGCGCAACCGGCCCCGATGGCAACAGCCGAGAGTGCAAGGGCTTGGCCGAAGCCATGCCACAGCGCCAGATGGTGATCAGTAGATTTTCCTACCAGTGACTCATATGCCCTAGCAATCATCGGGTCGACGAGCCATGGCAGCACACCGAAGACCACCGTCAACGCAGCAAGTACAAAAACGGGAGCCAGGAACATGTTCGAGGGCTTCGGTGCCTGCTCCCCTACAGCTTCATTGCCCACGTAATCCTGATCACGAATCATGGTGACTTGGCGTGGGCCAAACGCACCCCACACAAAGCGGGCGCTGTAGGCAACGGTCAGACTGGACCCAACCACTACTCCAAGAAGCACTAGGGCTCCCCATGCAAAACCGGTTTCCCCTAACGCTGCTAGCGCTTCCTCTTTTGCCAAGAACCCGAACAATGGTGGGATACCTGCCATTGATGCAGCCACGATTCCTGCGGTGACTGCCACAACAGGCCACTGTGTGTGAAGGCCACCAAGCACTCGCAGGTCTCGGGTATGGGTCTGATGATCAATAATGCCTACCAGCATGAAGAGTGCGGCTTTGAAAATTCCGTGTGCTAGCAACAGCGTGCAGCCAGCAAAGATCGACTCCTTGGTACCCACGCCAAACAGCAACATCATGAGCCCAAGCTGGCTAATTGTTCCGTAGGCGAGAAGCAGCTTCAGGTCATGCTGCCGAAGGGATCGATAGGCCCCAAGCAACATGGTGGTGAGACCGAACGTAATCACAAGTGGTCGCCACAAGCTGTACTCGGCAAAGGCCGGCGTGAACCGAGCGACTAGGTACACCCCAGCAGTCACCATGGTTGCCGAATGCAAATAAGAACTCACCGGCGTGGGCGCATTCATGGCACGCGGGAGCCAGCTATGAAACGGCACTTGGGCTGACTTTGTGAACGCTCCGATCAGTACCAACAGCAACGCAACGTTGACCACCGATCCAGAGGGCGGGCGCGCTAGCAGCTCGGCCATGGAGTAGGTGTCTGCCGCTTCGCCGAGCAGCACAAATCCGCCCAGCATGGCCAGGCCACCCATTCCAGTCATCAGCAGAGCTTGAAGAGCACCCGTTCGTGCAGCGGCCTTGTTGTCTTCGATGCTGATCAACAAGTACGAGGTGATCGATGTGAGCTCCCAGAACATAAAGAGCGCCAGCAAATTGTCTGACAGCACTAGGCCCAGCATTGACCCAGCAAACAGCAACAGTGTTGCAGCGAATCTTCCAATAATGGGCTCTGTGTGGAAATACGACCCCGCATATACAAAGACCAAAACGCCAATTCCTGCCACCAGTGACAGCATGAGAAATGCGAAGCCGTCAAAGCGAAGCCCGAGTGTTAGGCCAAGTTGTGGCACCCACGCTGCCTGCTCAATGAGCGGTCCGGTAGTTGCAATCTGCGAGTAGGCCCAGACACCCCAGATGAATGCTCCGGTTGGGACAAGTGCCGCAACATAAAAAACTCGCCTTCCTAGTAACGAAGCCACCCCAGGGAGCAGCGCTGCTACAAGCGCAAAAGAGAGAATCAGTACAAACATTCGCAGCGCTCAGACCGAGGGCTCGAGCACATGCATCAGCGCTCGTCGGATCTCGGCCTGGTGATCTGCGTCTTGTACTTGGCCGCCCCCAGCGAGCGTCAGGTAGAACGTGTCAATGACATCCTCGCCCATGGTATGTATCTTCGCCGATGAGACGTTCAGGTCTAGGTCTGCAAGTGCGCGGGTAAGCCCATACAGCAGCCCAATGCGGTCTGGGCCTACTGCCTCGAGCACGGTTGCACCCGCTGTGGCGTCGTTATCGAATCGCACTCGAGAAGGGAACTGTCTCGGTCCTCTGCCCGGTCGCCGCCGTGTTTGGCGGATCCGATCCTCGAGGCGAGCCTGAACTGCGAGGCGACCCTCAAGTGATTTCAAGATGTCAGTGCGCACGTCGTCCCATGGCATCACCCCTGATCCGCCGACAAGCACTTGGAACTCGTCGAGTGCTACTCCGTTTTCGGAATAGACATTCGCCCCGACCACATCAAGGTCATGCAGCGCGAGCGCTCCCGCTACACGAAAAAACGCCCCGAGACGGTCGGGGCAAATCACCGTAATCCGCTCACCCTCTAGCGAGAGGTGAATTCCGGGGCTCTGCATGAGTTGACGTTGCGCCTCGCTCGGAAAGCTCGAACGCTCCGAGAGTTCCTCTACCCCGTTGAGCAAGTTGGCCACACGAGCAGCTAACTGCTCCACAAGTTGTGCCTTCCAAGGACCCCAAGAGGTTGACCCGGTTGAAACCCCGTCGGCTTCAGAGAGTGCCCGCAGTAACGCCAACCGATCGGCAGTCTCAACGATCTTTGCCACGCCCTCGATCGTGGCGGGATCGTCCAAGTCGCGCCGAGTAGCGATCTCTGACAACAACAGGTGATAGCGCACCAGGAAGGCCAGTGTTCTGACATCTTCTGGGTCATACCCCATACGGCTTGCAATCTCTACGGTGAGTTGCATTCCCACCTCGCTGTGGTCACCTGCGTAGCCCTTGCCAATGTCGTGAAAGAGCGCCGCAATCACCAATAGGTCGGGCCGAGGAGTTCGATGCGCTAACGAGGCTGCCTCGGCGCTGCATTCCAACAGGTGGCGGTCAACGGTGTAGTGATGAAACACATTGCGCTGCGGCAAACTACGGCATGGCTCCCACTCGGGGAACAGAGGAGTCCACAGCCCGAACTGATCGAGCGTTTCAATCACTGGAATTGATGCAGGGCCGTGGCGCAGAAGGTCGACGAAGAGCTCGCGAGCTTCGAGCGGCCAAGGAACTGCAATGGCAGGTGCATGTGACAGGGCCTCGAGAGTCCGAGTCTCTATGCGCGCCGAGGCCTGGGCTGCAGCTAATCCAACCTGCAACACGGCTAAGGGGTCGGTGTCAGCTTTCGCCTCCTCACCTAGGCACACCCGTGCATTTCGCAGAATCAGGCCGTTATCAAGTTGGCGTTCCCGGCGGAAGCGGTCTCTGAATGGCCCACCAAGAGAGAGCTTGATCTCGTGAAAGCTCTCGTCACTCGCCCAGGCAATCTTTCGGCCAGCTGTTGCTACGCGTGCCATCAAAACATCGGCATCGGCATCGCCAACAGCTGCAGCCACAGCATCTTGTTCCTGCAGCAGGAGTTGATCGCCGGGGCGGGCCGTGCAGCGGTGAAGCTCAACTCGCACTTCCAAGATCTCTTCATATGCAGGGGCTAAAGAGAGTAGGAGCGACTCTTCGATATCGGCCCCGGCAGCACGGGCCCAACTCATAGCATGCACATCGCGAAGCCCGCCACGGCCTTCTTTCAAATCGGGCTCTAGATCAAACGCAAGCTCCCCTGCACTGCTATGGCGATCCTCAACTGAACTGCTCAATTCGCCAAGCCAGCGCTTGCCACGCTTGCGCCAATTCACCTTTGCCTTCTCTGCAAGCTCGGCAGTTAACGACGCGTCACCGGCAATATGGCGGGCAGACAGAAGCGCCGTTGCAGTGACAAGGTCTTCATTCGCTAAAGCAAGAGTGTCTTTTATGCTGCGAACTGCATGACCAAGTTTGAGCCCTGCATCCCAGATTGGGTACCACAAGGCATCAGCAATAGCGGCTACCTGCTTGGCGGGAGCATCGCGGTCGTACAGAAGGAGAAGATCAAGGTCAGATTGAGGGGCAAGCTCGGATCTGCCCTGGCCGCCAACTGCGACAAGGGCAATACCTGAAGTCCCAACCGCACTCGAATCAAAAATCTCGATTAACCAAGACTCAATCAACTCTGTGTATGCGAGGCAAAAATCTCGCCCTTTGAGTTGCCTGTTGTCCAAGAAGTCGCTGCGTTGCAGTTCGTAGGACATATGTTCCTTAATCTACCGAACTACCGTCGGCGAACTCACAGTATCGGGCTCGACCTAGCGAACTGACGGTACAGGATTTGCAGGACAGGGCTCACGTGCTTCCTGTCGCCCTCCCGGGAGTCACCCAGCGAGAGGAAGCACGCTCACAATCAGACTGCGTCGACTCCGTGCTCGCCAGTGCGGATTCGGACAAGGTCCTCAACGCTCGTGACCCAAATCTTGCCGTCGCCGATCTTGTCGGTCTTGGCTGCGGCGGAAATCGCCTCGACTACTGATGCTGCCTCTGCATCGTCCACGATCACTTCAATCTTGACCTTCGGCAAAAAGTCCACCTGATACTCGGTGCCGCGATAGGTCTCGGTATGGCCGCCTTGTCGACCAAATCCGCGTACCTCGCTGACCGTCATACCAACCACTCCGGCTGCCTTGAGGCCATTCTTCACATCATCTAGCTTGAATGGCTTAATTACTGCAGTGACCAACTTCATTGGGACACTTCCTTTCTCATATGGCCTCAGGGATTTTCCCCTCGACCATGGTGACGTCCCCGACTAGCCGTCGGGATTCTGCATGGACAGCCGATGAGACCGAATGATAATGGTTCGCACCGGTAGTTGGATTGGGATTCGCTTGGGGAACAGTACGGGGAACGTGTTTCGGGCATGTTTCGTTCAGCTAGCCAGTGGGTTACGACAATCAAATAGCCCTAAAGTTCAGGCCCATGGCTATTCGACACAATTGTCGCCACTATTCGACTCGCTCAGTAACTCCTACCGAACTCGTTCAACGTTGCCGCCTTGGCGCTGCATCAGACATGCCGTTCGACTGCCCCGAGGATTGTCTGTTTTTTGAACGTCGGCCGATCGACAGCAACTGGACTCCGCCGCCTAGCAGCTAGTTGGTTACTAGTGAGTTGGGTGGCAGTGAGTTGGGTGGCAGTGATTTGGGTGGCAGTGAGTTAGTCAGTCAGCAGTTCAGCTGCGCGGCGAAAGAACTTGCTTCTAGGAAGTACCTCGGCACCGGCAGAGAGCGCCCAAGCCATTGTTGCGTCTTCAACATGAGGCGCAAACCCAATCACTCGGTCGCAGGATTCCACCACGGCGCTCAACACATCTGCCACCCCGGGCCGAGAAAGATCAACCAGCACGAGGTCGGCACCAGTTGCGACAATCGGCAGCAGTGCGGCAGAGCCAACAAACTCAATCTGATGCGCGCCGGGCTGTGAACTCAAACGTGATTTATCCATCAGATCGGGAATCAACGCAACAATCTTCATAGCTGTCCGCTCTTTCGTCGACGCTGCAAGTGCAGGTGAGCCTTGGCTGCACCCCACAGCAAGCCAGGTTCCTGCAGACGCTCGTCAACATCGTTGAAAGAGGCTGGGGCTAGGGCATAGATGTCATCTGGAAATGCTCGCTGCTCAAACTCGTCGCGCCGTACTGGCGGTACTCCCACACGCTGCAACACCTGCGTGGCATAGCTAGTAGAGGATCGAAGAAGCGCTAGTGGGGTGCTCTGTTGAGCGTCAAGATCAGTGATCAGGAGCGCTCGCATCTTTGGACTGACCTCCGAGCGACACTGCTCTCCAGCCCGGGCTGCAAGGTCGAGTTGCTCTTCGTTCAGCCGGAGATTCGCAGCGGCCGCTCGATTGGTGATGGTGGTGACTACCCAGTCGACCAGAACATCGTCGATGGTCTGGGCCAACTCTAGGGAGAGCTCAGCAAACATCTGCTCATCATCCGCCATCGTTACTACCCAGCGAGGTTGTGCTGCTCGCAGCAGCGGGCTTTTCTAGAGTTTCAGACGGCTCAAGCTGTGTTGGTTGGGAGTCTCCAGGCGCACTGGGAGTCGTAGGTACAGCGGGGGTAGTGACACCGATCGAATTGCGCAGAACACCGGGCAGCGAATTACCAGTGCAAGCTAGTTCGACCATCTCCAAAAAGATCCGAACCTGCGGGTCGCAAGGCAAAAGTTGTGGGTCGGCCACCTGCAACGAGGTCACCTGCCCCGCCGCTCGCAATTGCGGAGAATCAACAATCAGGTTCGGTCCCTGAACAGAAAGTTCGGCCGGTTCAAGTGGCGACCCGAGCAGAAGTACCCCATTTTGGATTTCCGCAGGAACCCCCACGAGCGCGCCAATCGCTGTCGGATCAATCAGAACGCGGACCGAGCCAGATCCGAGTGAGGAGGCAACGACTTTGCGCTCGCGTAGCGAGAGATCGATTCGTAAATCATTCAGGATGTAGTCGGCCTCGGCTACCGGAAGCGCGTAGAGCTTTGCGTCCTGTAGGCGAATGGCGATGTGATCTACTCGACCATCAAGGATGGCTGCGAGAATCGTCGGCTTCCACCATGACTCTCCAACGGTGACCTCAACTCCACCAGCAACTCCCGAAGCGCGAAGTTGATCCTCCGCAATTCGCTGCGTCGCAACTCGCCCACCGACCTCTATGCACAACAAAGCCAGAACCAGCAGGGAGAGCCCGCCAATCACCAGCCTGCGGGCTGTCTTGCTGCGTGCGGTCTTGCTGCGAGCGGTCTTGCTGCGGGGTTGGTCAGCCACGAGTTGGGCTCACACACCCACCTCGTCCAAGACCACCTCTGGCGACTCAACCATGCCCACATAAAATGGGCCGAACTCGCCGTACTGGGTGGATGCTTGGTCGTAGCGCATGGTGTAGACCACCTCTTTGATCGTGTCTGGCGTATCGCCAAACAGAGTCACACCCCACTCGTACTCATCGAGACCAGTCGAACCCGTAATGAGCTGCACGAGTCGTCCTGCGAACTTTCGGCCTGAGGCGCCATGCTCGTACATCAGTTCCTTGCGTCGCTCAAAGCTCAGCTCATACCAGTTGGCTCCCACGTTGCGGGTTTTAGACATCGGGTAGAAACAGAAAGCCTGCTTACCTTCTGGCGGCAAAACTGGGTAGAGCCGGGCCTGCTGCATCTCTTCGGGAACCCCCGCTGCGTACTCAGACAGCTCGGTGAGCGAAACGTAGGACTCTGTGAGATCCAGCCCGGCGATCACCAAGTCTGTCTGTAAGCGTCGAAGATTCCACTGATCGGTTGAGAGCGCAAGCACGGCAACATCGCACTTGTGACCAAGCATTGCAGCGGTGACGACTTGGTCGCCCTGTTCTTGAGCGGCAGAAATAGCTTTCAGCACACCCTCTCTGTCAGTGCGCGAACTCACATGAAAGAACAAGTGCATCACGGCAAGGCCGACAGAGGGTGTGGCAGGCGAAGTCATGATGTCAGTCTGTCATGAGTGGCAAGGCTGGACTAGTAGTCCATCCCTCCCATGTCTGGTGAGGAGATGGTGCTTGATACGGGTGCATCGGTGATGACGGCCTCGGTTGTGAGGAACAGCGCTGCGATTGAGGCTGCGTTCTGAAGCGCAGAACGGGTGACCTTGGCTGCGTCGATGATTCCGGCGGCCACAAGGTCTTCGTACTCGTTGGTAGCAGCGTTCAAACCCTCATTTGGGTTGGTCAGTGCTCGCACGTTCGAGACAATCACTCCGCCCTCTAGGCCCGCGTTTTCGGCAATCTGGGTGAGCGGTGCTTCAAGGGCCTTCGCCACGATTCTGGCACCCGTTGCTTCGTCGCCGCTGAGCGTGTCGGCGAGTTCTAACACTGCCTGCTGAGCACGAAGCAAGGTCACGCCACCGCCGGCGACTACGCCCTCTTCAATTGCGGCCTTGGTTGTAGACACTGCGTCTTCGATACGGTGCTTCTTCTCTTTGAGTTCCACCTCTGTTGCAGCGCCAACCTTGAGCACAGCAACTCCGCCAGAGAGTTTGGCAAGGCGCTCTTGCAGTTTCTCCGTGTCGTAGTCGGAGTCGGTGTTGTCGATTTCGGCTTTGATCTGAGCAATTCGGCCGTCAATTTCATCTTTAGACCCAGAGCCATTGATGATGGTCGTCTCGTCTTTCGTAATGACAACGCGGTCCGCTTGGCCGAGCACATCAAGATCAATGGAGTCGAGCTTCAGGCCGACCTCTTCAAGAATCACTTGCGCTCCGGTAAGTACGGCAATATCTGCCAGCATGGCCTTGCGGCGCTCACCGAATCCGGGGGCCTTGATGGCAACCGAGGTGAAAGTGCCGCGAATCTTGTTCACGACCAGCGTGGCGAGTGCTTCACCGTCGACGTCTTCGGCGATGATCACAAGCTGCTTATTGGTCTGCATGACCTTCTCGAGCACAGGGACCAAGTCGCGAATGTTCGAGATTTTCGAGCCAACTAGCAGAAGGTAGGGGCTTTCAAGGACGGCTTCTTGACGATCAACATCGGTGACGAAGTACGGAGAGATGTAGCCCTTGTCGAAGCGCATGCCCTCGGCAAACTCAAGCTCAATGCCAAAGGTGTTTGATTCTTCGACGGTAATAACGCCATCTTTGCCAACCTTGTCGATTGCATCCGCAATAGTTGAGCCAATAGCGGGGTCAGCCGAGGAGACGCCAGCGACCTGAGCTATCTGCTCTTTGGAGTCAACTTCAATGGCAAGCTCGTGAATCTTTTCGGTTGCACAGGCAGTGGCTTTTTCTATGCCCTTCTTGATACCCATTGGGTTGGCGCCTGCGGCAAGGTTGCGAAGGCCTTCACGGACCATCGACCATGCCAGAACGGTGGCGGTGGTGGTGCCGTCGCCAGCAACATCGTCAGTCTTTTTAGCTACTTCCTTGACCAGGCTTGCCCCGATGTTTTCATACGGGTCTTCAAGCTCGATCTCTTTAGCGATAGAGACACCATCATTGGTGATAGTTGGTGCGCCCCACTTTTTGTCGAGCACCACATTGCGACCCTTTGGACCGAGGGTGACACGAACGGCGTCGGCCAGTTGGTTCATGCCGGCTTCGAGCTTGCGGCGGGCTGAATCGTCAAATGAGATGTTCTTAGCCATTGGGGGGTCCTCCGTAGGAACTGCGTTCTTGGCACTCGGTTGCAAAGAGTGCCAGCCAAATTTAGCACTCATGGCACGCGAGTGCTAACCGCCCCCATGCTGCTCGGTTCGTGGAAGGGCCGCATGCCACCAGGACAGTGGCTATGAGTGCAGCTAGAAGAATGCGACAGCTTCGGCAGTTCCGTACACCACAGCCAAGACGATGATGAAGCTGCCAAAGAGCAGACGGACAGTGCGATCAGAGGAGCCGATTGTAATTCGAGCACCAATCTGTGCGCCGGGTATGACTCCAAGCATGAGCGGTAGGGCGAAGGCCCAGTCAACATGGCCCAAAAGAATGTGGGTGATCAGTGCCGGGATGCTGAAGATAGCCACGGCGACCAGACTCGATGCAACTGCAGATTTCATTGGGATTTTGAGTGGCCCAGTGAGCACCGGCACCATGATGATGCCGCCGCCAACACCGAGGAGGCCGGCCACAAACCCAGACGCTGCACCTAGGGAACCGAGGAGCGGGAGCGAGTGACGTGGTGCGTCAAGGCCAGCCTCGGGGCTGGGGTCAGACTCTGGGTCTAGGTCGGGGTCGGGGTCTCGATCAAGGCCAGCCTCAGGGCTGGGGTCAGACTCTGGGTCTAGGTCGGGGTCGAGGTCTCGATCAACGCCAGCCTCGGGTTCGAGGTCTGGGCCTTGCTCAGCAGCGCGGCGTCCGCCACGAACTACTGAGATTCCCGACCAGAACATCAAACCTGCCGTCAAGAGCATGAGCACTCGACCGTCGATAAAGCTAGAGGTCAATGCTCCTGCGATAGCAAAGACTGCGCCGGATATTCCCAGACCGAGCGCAGCACGCCAATCAACTAAGCCAGCCTTGGCATAGCGCCAAGTTCCAGAGATTGCTGCGGGCAAGATGGCAGGCACCGTTGAACCAACTGCCAAAATCGGGGTGGCTCCGAGAGCTCGAATTGCCGGAGTAGTGACGACTGCGCCGCCAACTCCAAGAAGCGCCGAAAGGACCCCCGCACCAACGCCCACCAAGAAAGTGATGGCCAGCACCCACCAATCAGCCTCGCCAATCTGGCTCAGCAGGATCTGGCTCAGCAGGATCTGGCTCAGCACGATCTAGCCAAACACGATCTAGCTAAAAACGACTTGGCAGGACAGGATCTAGCCGGCGCCGTGCCGAGCGGGGTAGGGGTACTCACCCGAGAAGTCTGCCCGAGTTCTGAGCCGCATATGGGCAACCATCACAACGAGCAGGACCCACAACGAGGAGTACCCACAACGAGCAGGACCGTGCCCCATTGACGGTCCTGCTCGCGTTGGTTTCGCCGGTACTGAGGGTGGCGAGATTTCTTATGGTGGTTGTTGCTTCTTATGGGGGTGGTGGTTGTTGTTTCTTAAGGTGGTTGTTGCTTCTTCTTATGGGGGTTGTTGTCTTTGGTGGCGTTGTGAGTGAAGGGTGGTTCCGGTGGGCGTCATCCAGGTGAAGTAGCAGTCGGGGGTGATGCTCATGGTCCAGCCAGTTCGGTGGGTGACCATGTGGTGGTAGCGGCAGAGTGATGCCAGGTTGGAGAGGTCGGTGGTTCCGCCGTTGTTCCAGTGTTTGACGTGGTGTGCGTCGGTCCAGTGGGGCGGGTTGGTGCATCCGGGGAAGACACAGCCGCCGTCTCTGTGTGCGAGTGCTGTGCGTTGTGCTTTGTTGGCGAGACGTTGGGTGCGGGTGAGATGCAAGGTGGTTGCGTTGTTGGTGGTGAGGAGTGTGTAGATGGTGGGGTTACAGGTGATGTAGCTGGCGAGTTCAGCGCTGAGGGGTTGGTTGTTGTGGTCGGTGAGCTTGCTGAGATCGAGTTGGGTGTCGGTGTTATTGATGGTGATAGCAAGTTCGATGCCTGATCCGTGGCCGACGGTATTGGTGGTGTTGGAGTTGTTGGCGGTGTGTTCGTGGGCGAGGTTGCTGAGTGCGAGCGCGAGCAGGGTTTTGCGGTTCGGTGTGGGGAGATCGTTGCTGAGTTCGTTGTCTTTGCTGTGTTGGTTGAACAGTTGGTCTGCCTGGGAGTTCAGGGTGTGTTCAACGCTGAGTGCGTGGATGCCTGTGAGTTGGGCGTTGATGAACAAGGTGTTGTCCAGTCCGCGGTGCATGCGGAGGGTGTTGTCCGCTATGTCATCTCCAGGGCGGTGGCCGCCTTGTTGGTCGAGTAGTTCGGCTACTGCGCCGAGTTGCTGTTTCCATTTTTCGTAGGTTGTTCCGGTGATGTTGTTGAGGATTTGATCGGAGATATCTGCGATTTGGTTAGTAATGCGCGGGTTTGCTGCACTCGTGATCGCTGCGGCATGTTCGTAGCTGATCTGCCCATTCCGGAGTGCCTCTGCGACTTTGGGGAAATGCATGCGAAGTTTGTTTGCTGTTCTGACTCGGCTCTTAGCACCCGGGTTTGATAACCCTGATTCTCTAGCGAGCCAAGCACCGGTACGCATGCCGTGTTCAGAATCGGTAAACCCGCGTGAATCCAACTCGGCAAGAACTTGAACTGACGCAGCGTCAAGAAACCTGCGGGTATGTTCAATCTGGGTAACAGCCAAACACAACTCATCGCCCGAGAAGGAGGCATGGTCCCAATTTGCCATGCTGTGAGCGGCAGCGAGGAGGTCGGTCCGAGCAGCCACGCGATCTCGGAAGTCATCAAGCAGAGCTAGTGCTGCGCCTGTTTCATTCCGAGAAGTAGCGTGACCGAACATGTGTACGACTCTAAAACCTCGGTGTGACACTAACTCGATCAGGACTACATCGAGAGAACAAAAGTCCACCGTCGCTTAGAGCGGATATGGCGACTGTGCTGTGAGGGAGGCCCTTCCTCGGCCCGAGTCACTCAACCAGGCTCACTGAACCAGCCTCACTGAACCAGGTAGCCGCGTTGGTGTGTTTGATCTGTTCCCAAGCGAGCGGGACCTTCTGGAGTTCACCGAATGCGATTGGGAAGACGGGCATCCGACCAACGCCCACTGTTCCCGCAAACGGCTGTTCGGGGCGGTAGTAGCTACCGAGTAGCTGGTCCCACAGTGATGTGATCGCCCCGAAGTTGGTATCACCCTCGTCGTAGTTGGTGGAG
>CAEZYU010000044.1_pt1 | contig 17531 bp, 14 predicted proteins | sample 7265681 | NCBI WGS metagenome assembly CAEZYU01 (sample SAMEA6813940, study PRJEB35770) | freshwater metagenome | biome: Freshwater; feature: Freshwater reservoir; material: water | place: Czech Republic | collected 2017-04-14 | depth 30m m | reverse complement strand
GTGAATGCACTGGCTCGCGATGAGGTCTTTGGAGCTACTCCGGGCTCTGCGTCTGACGAGAGCGTGTTGCCGGGGGATCAGGCCCGAGCGGCACTCTTGCTTGCTGTGCAAGCAACTGCATTGGTGGCCGAGTTAGAGCGATTTGGGATTCCTCTTTCTGCTCAAGCGAAAGAGCAAGCAAGTGAGCAGATCGATGCTCAGCTCGGCCAGCAAGGTGCGCCAAGCCAGATCTCGGAGACTACCCGAACGGTTCTCGTAAGATTCCTTGCCGCACAGGCGCTTCTTGGCGAGCGGTTTCAGTCCATCAATGAATCACGTACTGAAGACTTGCAACTACTTTTTGACCGGCTGCCGATAGCGCGCGAATTCACCTGCATGACGGTTGCTGCAGTCGAACCAGAAGTACAAGGTGCTGTGCTGAAGGAACTCAAGGCTCCTGCGTTACTCGAAGAACTTCCGGGTTTGTTTCCTCAAGTGAAAATTGTTGCAACCTCAGCCGACTGCATTCCCACGGCCGTGCTTTCAGGGGCAATCCAACAAGCAGTAGCGGGAGCAGCCCCCCTTGGTGTTGTTGCGCCACCAGTCAATGCAACCGATAGCCAAGGCGCACCGGTTGTCTACCTGATTCGAGTGGACGAGCGGCGGACGGTTTCGTTTGAAGAGGCAGTGCCCGGGCTCTTGAACTTGGTCTCACAGGGGCCGGAGCTATGGGTGCAATTGTTGGTTGCAACTGCTCAGATCAATCCCCGCTATGGCTCTCGAGTGGGTATCGGACCGAGCGGTCAGCCTGCGATCCTGCCTCCTCCTGCACCCGAACTTCCGGGCGGCGGGCTGCTTGCCCCAGGGTTGAGTTCTGCAACTGCTACCCCGTGAGTCTGCCCCGAATCCACGTGATCGGCTTAGGCCCGGCGGGGCCAGAGTTGGTGACGGCCGGGGCACTGCAACTGATTGCGACCGTCCCTAGGCAGTTTCTTCGCACGGAGCGTCACCCTGCAGCCTCGGTTATGCCGCAGGCGCAGTGGTTCGACCGCCTGTACGACTCAGCCACGTCTATGCCTCAGGTGTATCAGTCCATCTGCGAAGCCCTAGTGAGTGCCGCTGCAGAGGAACACGAGGTTGCTGCACAACTCGGTACCGTCGGCGAGGTGCTCTATGCCGTACCTGGTTCGCCAGTGGTAGCTGAACACACCGTCGAGTTGTTGCTAAGCGACCCCCGAGTAGAAGTTGTCATCCACCCGGCTCTGTCTTTTTTGGACCTCACTTGGGCACGGCTCGGAGTTGACCCTGTTGAGCTAGGGGTTCGACTCATCGATGGCCATCGTTTCGCGGTTGAAGCTGCAGGCCAACGAGGTCCGTTGCTTGTTGGGCAATGCGATAGCTCTTTCACGTTGTCCGATATCAAATTATCGATTGACGAACCGCCTACTGCAGCAGTGGTGGTTCTGCAACGCCTTGGCCTTGCTGATGAGCGCATATTTTCCGTCGACTGGTCTGACCTCGACCGTGAAGTCAGCCCGGATCATCTGACGTCAATCTGGATCCCAGAGTTTGCTGCGCCAGTCGCTGCCGAGATAGTCCAACTAGAAGAACTTCTGCGACGCCTTCGATGGCAAGACCCCTGGAAGGCCGAGCAGACGCACGATTCGCTCAAGCGTTACCTCTTAGAAGAGTCCTACGAGGTGTTTGAGGCAATCGACTCATACGATGCGCAATCCGGTGCTGGCGCTGTTGAACTCTGTGCGGAACTCGGAGATTTGTTGTACCAAGTGGTCTTTCACTCGGCGATTGCGGCAGAGGCCGGATGGTTCACCTTGGCAGACGTTGCGCGGTCAATTCACGACAAACTGCTGGCCCGCCATCAGATGATTGAACAAGCCCTTGGAGCGTCAGTTGGCTCACCTGAGGTGGCCGAGGTAGTGGCGCTTTGGGAGTCCTCAAAGCAGCAAGAACATGGTCGAAGCTCTGCTCTGGATGAGATTCCCGTGGGGTTGCCTGCACTTGCACGGGCGCTCAAAGTGGCAAAACGTGCAACTGCCATTCCGGGTTATGTGGCCCCACCCGTTTCTAGCGATCTGGTCTCAAGTGACCCGGTCTCTAGCGATTTGGGAGCAGCACTGCTGCAGCTAGTTGACCTTGCACAAGAGCGGGGCTGGGACCCCGAAGAAGCACTTCGACAGGCAACCGATCTTCGGATACAACAGCTCCGCACTCTTGAGTCGCCGGGCTCTGATTCTCCCTAAAGCGAAGATGCTGCACGATCTGGGAACTGCCTCAACATGGGGTAGATGCCATTTGCCGCGTACAGTGTGTGGTTATGCCTGAACCGCTCAAGATCGCACCCCCTGCCGGCCGCCTTGGAATCCTGACTCCAGGAATGGGCGCCGTCGCCACAACTCTTTATGCCGGAGTGCTAGCGACTCGTCAAGGACTTGCCGAACCAATTGGCTCGCTCACACAGATGGCGCATATCCGCTTGGGCGAACGTGAAGACGGGCGCAATCCAATGCTGAAGGATTTCGTGCCCCTCGCGGGCCTAGACGACATTGTTTTTGGCGGATGGGACCCAATCTCACCGAATGCCCTCGAAGCTGCCCGCACCTGTGGGGTGCTTGATGAGCGTGACCTTGCTCCGCTCTCTGCAGAACTAGAAGGCGTAGTTGCGATGCCCGCAGTGTTTGATCAGCGGTGGGTGCGCAACCTTGAGGGGATTCGGGTAAAAACCGGGGAGTCAAAATGGGATCTGACCCAGCAACTCATCGCCGACATCGAAACCTTCCGCATTGAAAACGACTGTGACCGGTTAGTCATGGTCTGGTGTGGTTCAACTGAGGCCTACCAAGAGCCGACTGCTACTCATCAAAGCGTGGAAGCCTTCGAAGCCGGCCTCCGCGCAGATGATGAGAACATCTCGCCAAGCCAGATGTATGTGTACGCGGCGCTGTCTAGCGGAGTCCCCTTTGCCAACGGGGCACCCAATCTCAGCATCGATCTTCCATGCATGGAGCAGCTCGCACATGAACGTGGTGTGCCAATCACGGGTAAGGATTTCAAGACCGGGCAGACCCTGATGAAAACAATTCTGGCCCCAGGATTCAAAGCCCGAATGCTAGGACTACGCGGGTGGTACTCGACCAACATTTTAGGTAATCGCGATGGTGAGGTTCTTGACGACCCAGAGAACTTCAAGACCAAAGAAGTCTCCAAGCTCGGGGTGCTCGACACGATTCTGCAGCCCGAGGTCTACCCCGAGTTGTACGGCGACATCGCTCACGTAGTGCGCATCAATTACTACCCGCCTCGTGGAGATAACAAAGAGGGATGGGACGCCATCGACATTTTTGGCTGGATGGGCTACCCGATGCAGATCAAAGTGGACTTTATGTGTCGAGATTCAATCCTGGCGGCACCCTTGGTCCTCGACCTTGCGCTGTTCTTAGATCTAGCGCACCGTGCCGGTCAGTCGGGCGTACAAGAGTGGTTGAGCTTCTATTGGAAGGCACCGCAGGCCAAGGGCGGGATCAAGCCGGAACATGACATTTTTATTCAGCAGACCAAACTGAAGAACACGCTGCGCGAGTGGATGGGCGAACCAGCAGTGACCCATTCCGAGGCAGGCTAAGGCCGAGGCGGTTTGAGGTCTTTGTGCTAGACAGTCACCTATGAGCCTGGATCCAACAGCGCTACCTGGTGGAGACAGCCGACTCGAAATCGATTTGCTCGATGCCGAGTTTTATCAAGGAGACCCTCATCCCGCCTTTACCTGGATGAGGGCGAACGAACCACTTTATCGAGACCACAAAAACTCGTTGTGGGCAGTTACTCGACATGCTGATCTAGCCGAGGTCGAGCGCAATAGTGCTGTGTTTGTTTCTGGGCGCGGATATAGGTCGTGGTGGGCCCCTGAAGAGATCAACATCATCTCCATGGATGATCCGGGCCATCAGCAGCAGCGACGTTTGGTAGCCAATCGGTTTACACCGAGAGCAACACGTGAGCATGAACCGTGGTTGCGATCAACAATTGGCGAGTTGCTTGATGGTATCGCTGCACAGGGTGAGGTCGAGATCATCGATTCACTCGCAGCTCCGCTCCCGAGCCGGCTCATTGCCATGTTGTTGGGCTTTCCTGAGCAACGCTGGCGTGACGTGAAGAACTGGTCCGAGGCAATCATGCGCTTCGATGCGGCCTCGCACGACATGGATGCGCTCATTGGCTTAGGAACAGCCATCGCCGAATATGTGGTCCTGCTTGAAGAGCTCGTGCCCCAACGTATCGAGTGCCCCGCCGATGACCTGATCTCGGTTTGGGCGAACGCTGATATTGCCGGAGAGTCCGGGTACTCGGAGCGTCGGATGTTGCACGAGACGGGGTTGTTTATTGCCGGAGGCGCAGAGACAACGCGCACGGTGATTGCGCACGGGCTGAGGGTTTTTGCTAATCACCCGGACCAATGGAACTTGCTGGCTGACTCACCGGAGTTGATTCCTGGGGCTGTCGAGGAATTGATCCGTTGGGTGACCCCATTGAGCAATTTCTTTCGTACGGCCGTTGAAGACTCAACTGTCGGCGGTTTTCCGGTGGCGAAAGATGATCGCCTGATCTTGTTGTACCCATCGGCAAACCGAGATGAACAAGTTTTTGAAGATCCCTTCCGCTTTGATATCACGCGGTCTAGTAATCCGCATTTAGCCTTTGGTCACGGAACACACTTCTGTTTGGGTGCCAACTTGGCGCGCTTTGAGCTTCAGATCCTCTTTGCAGAGCTCACACGACGCTTCCAAGCTCCAGAGGTGATCTCGGAACCTGTCATCGAGGCGAACATTTTTGCTCGCGCAGTCAGCTCATTTGAGGTTCGCCTGGCTGAGCGCACGTGATCTCTCTTAGCTGACGAGATTCTCCGAAACTCATCTGAGTGGCGCAAGAACACACACGCCATGCGCAAGAATGACAGGCGGTGACCACCACTCTTCAGCGCACCGCGCCCCAACAGGAAGTCAAGAAGCTTGGCTATCAGCCAGCACTTGATGGTTTGCGCGCAATTTCGGTGCTGGCGGTGGTTTTTTATCATGCCGACTTTGTTCTGCTCCCCGGCGGGTTCTTGGGGGTAGAAGTTTTCTTTGTGATCAGCGGGTTCTTGATTACCACGTTGCTCACCGAGGAGCGCATGACCAAGGGTCAGATCGATCTGAAACAGTTTTGGATCCGTCGTGCGCGACGCCTTCTGCCAGCGCTGTACCTGCTCCTTGCGGTGGTCTCAGTCGCAGCGATTCTGGTGTACACCGATGCCGCTGGACGCATGGGCGGCGATGTGCTCGCCGCTCTGGCCTATGTCAGCAACTGGTGGGACATCTATCTTAAAGAGTCGTACTTTGCTCAGGCTGGTCGCCCGCCAATGCTTCGCCACCTGTGGTCGCTAGCCGTAGAGGAACAGTTCTACCTGCTGTTTCCGCCCATATTTGCGCTGGTTTTGCTCAAGTTCGGCAAGGGTAAGGCGCGCCTTGGAATCATTGTTTTGGCCTTGGCTTCGACGATAGAGATGGCGCTGTTGTTCGAGCCGTATACCGATCCGTCTCGTGTCTACTACGGCACCGACACGCGAGTTGCCGGACTGCTCGTAGGAGCGGTCCTAGCGTTGAGTTGGGCACCGTGGCGTTCAAACATTCCCGCAGCCCGAAGCGCCGCGCGAGTGCTAGATACTGCAGGCCTCGTGGGCCTAGTAGTTATCGGATGGTTCCTCACTCGAGTCAATGAGTTCGACCCGTTTATTTATCGTGGCGGGTTTTTGGCGCTCGATATTGCCTGCATTGTGGTCATTGCTGTTCTTGTGCATCCAGCCGCCAAGCTTTCGAAGTTTTTAGCCTGGCCGCCCTTGGTGTGGATCGGTCTGCGTTCATACGCGATCTACTTATGGCATTGGCCGATCTTTGTGGTGACCCGGCCTGAACTCGATGTGCCCTTCAAGGGCTTTCCCGTGTTCCTGCTGCGGATGGTGCTCACCTTTGGTGCTGCAGAACTCTCGTATCGATTCGTAGAGGTTCCAGTCCGCAACGGCGTTCTCAATCATTGGTGGCGTGACCTCAAGAGCAGTTCTGGACCCCAGCGCGCGAAGCTGCTGCGACGAGGCTTCACAATGGCGTCGACCTTCTTGTTGCTGCTTGTCATGATCACGGTTGGGCTTCGAGCGGCAAGCACGAGTAGCCAGCGCGAAGGACTTGAGCTAGCAGCGCTGTCGGCCCCCGCCCTTGAGGACCCCGCCGCTGCAGATGGCTCGGCAGCGCAGCCTTCTACTGGCGGCAGCCCAGCTGAAAAAGCAGACCTCGCCGGAGACGCCAATGGCTCAACCGCTTCTACCATCCCGACTGCCTCGACGACGCCCGGTGCGGCTCCCGAGGGCTCAACTCCTACAACAGCAGTAGTGGACCCAAATGCAACGGGGGGAGCACCAGCAGTAACCGCTCCGCCTGCAGTCGATCCTGCCGCAGTAGCGAATGTGGTCGCAGTAGGAGATTCGGTGCTGCTTGGGGCGTCTCCGGCTGTCTCTGGGGCTATCCCTGGGATTCGCATTGACGCCAAAGTAGGCCGGCAGTTCAACGACGTTCTTGACGTGGTGGGGTGGTACGAGCGAGAAGGTTTGATACCGAGCACGCTGGTTGTTCACGCTGGCACCAACGGCATTTTTAGTGATGAAGACCTAGACAAACTCTTTGAGATTGCCGGCGATCGCAAGGTAGTGCTTGTCAATGCCAAGGTAGGAAGACCTTGGCAGGAACTTGTGAATCAGCGACTCGCAGCCGCTGCCGATCGCCACCCGAACGCTGTGCTCGTCGATTGGTTTGGCCTAGCGACCCAACACCCCGACTGGTTTGCCAACGACGGTACTCACCTTCGGCCGCCTGGTGCAGCGGCATTTGCAGAACTCATTCGTTCCAACCTGTAATCCCTATGGGGGTTCGGCTGGGCAGATAGGCTACGCAGCTACCTAGAGTTGACTGGATTAACTCAGAGACGCATTGCGCCGTAGAACAGCGCAGATCAAAGGCTTCGGCCGAAATCAGGGAGCAACGTGAGCATTATTGAAGGCATTCTCGCCCGGGAGATTCTTGATTCCCGTGGCAATCCCACCGTTGAGGTTGAGCTTCTTCTCGATTCCGGGGCCGTCGGCCGCGCAGCCGTGCCATCGGGAGCATCAACAGGAGCATTTGAGGCAGCCGAACTGCGTGACGGCGACCCCAAGAGATTCCTCGGCAAGGGTGTGAGCAAGGCCGTGAGCTTTGTAAATGGAGAGATTTCTGACGCGCTGTTGGGTTTCGATGCCTCGGATCAGCGAGATCTAGACCGCAGGCTGTGTGAGCTTGATGGCACCGAGAACAAATCACGACTGGGGGCGAATGCCATCCTCGGAGTATCGCTAGCCGCAGCAAAGGCCGTTGCGGAAGAGGTCGGCATGCCGCTGTACCGCTTCGTTGGCGGACCGAATTCTTGTGTGCTTCCGGTGCCGATGATGAACGTGATCAATGGCGGCGAACATGCAGATAACAACGTCGACGTTCAGGAGTTCATGCTGATGCCCGTTGGGGCTGCGTCATTCTCCGAGGCGCTTCGCTGGGGTGTCGAGGCCTATCACACGCTCAAGCAGGTCGTGCATGAACGCGGGCTCTCTACCTCGATTGGGGATGAGGGTGGATTCGCTCCAAATCTGGGTTCAAATGAAGAGGCCGTGGTGTTGCTTGTTGAGGCAATCGAACGAAGTGGTCGTATCCCCGGCGAAGAAATCGGGATTGCCATTGACGCCGCAAGCAGCGAGTTCTATTCAGACGGGCAGTATCACCTAGCCGGTGAAGGCCGTTCGCTCAGTTCCGCTCAGTTCGCCGATTATCTCGTGGACCTCTGTGATCGCTACCCCATTGTGTCGATTGAAGATGGTATGGACGAAGAGGACTGGCAAGGTTGGGCAGACCTCACGCAAAAACTCGGGTCAAGAATCCAACTTGTAGGCGATGACCTGTTTGTCACCAATAGCGAAAGGTTGGGCCGTGGAATTGACCAAGGGATTGCAAACTCCATTCTGATCAAGGTGAATCAGATCGGAACGCTCACTGAAACCCTCGAGGCAATGGAGCTTGCAACCCGTCATAGCTATACCTCGGTGATGTCTCACCGGTCGGGTGAGACCGAGGATGTCACGATTGCAGACTTGGCTGTTGCCACAAACTGTGGGCAGATTAAGACTGGTGCCCCGGCGCGTTCGGATCGAGTCGCAAAATACAATCAGCTCCTGAGAATCGAAGAGTACCTTGGCGAATCTGCGGTGTTCCGCGGTGCGCAGGCACTTGCCCCCATCGGTGGAGCTGCTTGAGGTGACTTCGCTGTCCTCCCGAACGCGAGCTAAACGACCGGCAGCTTCATCTCAGACTGCGCGCTCGGGAGCAGCTCGTTCAGGGGGCCAGAAGCGGTCTCGGAAGACGGCGAAGGCTGCGGTGCCGCGGGCCGTGGTCCTGCAACGGTTTGGCATATTTCTGTTCGTACTTGCTGCAGCCGTAGCCTTACTGTTGGTTCCGGCTCGCGGGTATATGGCCCAACGACACGAGATCGCTGGACATCGTGCAGAGTTGACGGACCTGAAGCGCCAGAACCAAGAACTGACCACACGTAGAGATCGCCTCGACGACCCCTCCGAGATTCAGCGAATTGCGCGCCGAGACTACGGCCTCGTCCTTGAAGGCGAAGAGTCCTACTCAATTCTTCCCCCAGCGAGTGCCGGGTTAGTTCTGCCGCGAGTGTGGCCCTTTAACTTGGTGCAAGAACCCCTTGAACAAGCAACACTTGCTCCCTCGTGATCCCCGAGTCTGACTGCTCACGCCGAGTTTCTGCTCCGAGTTCCGTTCCGGTGGAGCATCCCACTACGGTGTCGCAATGGTTGATGGAGCGGAAGCAAACTCAGTTCCCCCCATCGAAGTAGTCGGCAGCTCGCATGGAGCCAGCCCAACTACCTCTGGCACAAATCAAGGCGATATAGATGCCGTGACCGAGTTGCTCGGCCGAAGCCCAAAGGGCCGTTTTGAGGTGATGCTTCGCTCAGACGAGGGGACCCCGATGGTAATTGCAAACCTGCCACTACTCGAAGATGGCACGCCGATGCCGACGCGCTACTGGCTGCTAGACAAGAAACTCAACCGGCGGATTGGCCAACTTGAGTCCACCGGCGGGGTGCGGCTAGCAGAAGAGGCTGTGGATCCGTTGGAGTTAGCAACAGCGCACGCAACCTATGCAGCACAACGCGATGCACTCATCCCAGCATCGTGGACTGGCCCTCGGCCATTCGGTGGAGTGGGTGGTACTCGGAGGGGAGTGAAATGCTTGCACACGCACTACGCATGGTTTTTAGTTGGTGGAGACGACCCAGTAGGCAGATGGGTAGACAATCAGCTCGCCTTGAACCTGCCCGCTTCTGTTAGCCATGCCGCGCGCACCCATGAAGAAGTACCTCGCCCGCAAGACCCTGGAGTACCTGAGTGAACGCACCGAAGTATGCGGCAATTGACTGTGGGACAAACTCAACTCGTCTGTTGATTTCAGACGGTGTGACTGCAACGGAGCGCTTGATGCGAGTCACGCGACTTGGCGCTGGGGTTGACCGCACCGGGCGACTTGACCCTGCAGCCATTGAGCGCACGCTGGACGTGCTGCGCGAGTACCGGGCGCTGATGGACGCCGCTGGCGTTGTTGGCCTTCGTGCCGCTGCTACATCGGCAGCAAGAGACGCTGCCAACAGCGCAGACTTTATGCTGGCGGCCGAGCAGATTTTGGGCCAAGCCCCAGAGTTATTAACCGGGTCAGAAGAGGCGGAGCTCAGCTACTTAGGTGCAACCTCTGCCCTAGAGGACAAAGATATTCTGACCCTCGTAGTTGATATCGGCGGTGGTTCCACCGAGTTTGCAGTTGGGCGAGGCCACGTCGAGGAGTCGATCTCGATTGACGTTGGTTGCGTGCGAATGACCGAGAAGTTCCTCCTGCACGATCCACCGTTAGCCGAGGAACTGTCGAACTGCATCAGCGTCATTGAGCAGCACCTTGACGATGTTGCACGAGAAGTACCTAGTGCTGGCAGCGCCGCACGCTTTATTGGTCTTGCTGGCACGGTGACAAATGTGGCAGCTGTGGAGTTGGGTCTGTTGGAGTACACCCCTGAAGCAATTCACGGGTTTGTGCTGACCAAAGATGCCGCCGAGGATGTGTTTCGAACACTAGCCACCGAAGCGGTGGCAGATCGCGTGCATAACCCGGGCCTTGAAGCGCAACGAGCTGATGTCATCGTCGGGGGCTGCTGTGTGCTGGTAGAGATCTTTCGGTATTTCGGATTCGAGGAATGCATCGTCTCCGAGTCGGACATCCTTGACGGCCTTATCTTGTCGCAGACGCTATGAGTCACCTCGTCGCAGACGCTAAAAGTCATCCTCAGGCTGCATGGCACGCTGAGTCTCAGCAGCAGATGAGGCCGAGAGGCTGCGTTGTCTCAGGCTGGCTAGGATTCCAATCGTGCTCCGCCGCAAGCAAAGCTCTCAAGCAATGACAACACCGATGCTTGTACACGGCCGACGAGTACTGCTGCGCCCGCTCAACCTGCACGACTTTGATGAATGGCGTGAGGTTCGCAGGCGCTGTACCGATTGGCTGACCAAATGGGAACCGCAGCGAATCCTGGGGCAGCCAGACACGGTTGAGGATCGTCAAGCCTTCTCTTCTCGTTGCTCGGTGCGTATGCGAGAGATCCAGCTGGGAACGGGCTACGGCTTCGGGATCTTTGTTGATGGCAGCTTTGGCGGTGAGATCAACGTCAATTCCATACATCGTGGAGCGCATCAAAGCGGCTACATCGGGTATTGGATTGACGAGAAGCTTGCTGGGAATGGCTACATGCCAGAAGCGCTCGTGGCAGTGTTGCAGTTCTCCTTCGAACAACTCATGTTGCATCGTGTGCAGATCTCGATCATTCCTCGGAACACCGCGAGTCGGAGTGTGGTGACCAAACTCTCCCTTCGAGACGAAGGGGTAGCCGAGCGCTATCTAGAGATCAACGGCACCTGGGAAGACCATATTCGCTACGCGATTACTTCCGAGGAGTGGCAGGGCCGTCGGGATCAGCTTCTTACTGAATGGGTCTGGTAGCCCGAGCGCTCGCCCTGACAGGCCGAGCATCTACCGGCACCCCTAGCAGGGCCGTTCGGCAACGAGTTAGTTGCTTTCGCTGCTAATTCGCTTTTGTAAAGCCGCAAGGCTTTCGGCAAAGGCAGGCTGATCCATCGACCAGACCTGATCCTTCAATTCGCGTTGAACTGCATCTTCATGGCTCTGAATCGATGCCACATCTTGGATGGTTCGCTTGACTCGCCGAGTGAGTTCTGACGGTGCGTCTGCTGCTCGTGCAGCGCAGGTGACTGCTGTGTTGATGAGTTCGTCATCCTCGACTGATTTCCAAACCAACCCAACCCGTTCTGCTTCGCTTGCGTCAAGCACTTGCCCGAATAGCACAGCAGCCATCGTGGCCTGTTGACCAGCGATGTTTCGAAACATCCACGTGTGGCCGCCGCCAGGGTGAATACCGAGATCTAAGAACCGTGTATCGAATCGAGCAGATGCACCGGCAATTCGTAGGTCACAAGCGAGCGCGAGATTCATCCCTGCACCTACAGCTGCGCCGTTGACTGCCGCCACGGTTGGCAACGGAGAGCTAGCGACCCTCAGGAAGCCTTCGTAGATTCGAAGCAGGCCTTCTCGTTTTGACGCACCTAGCTGGCTGAGATCTGCCCCCGCACAAAATGCTCTGCCCGAACCTGTCAGCACAACTGCGCCAATATCAGAGTTGGCTTCTAGAGAGTCCATCGCCCTGATGAGTTGCTCGTTGAGCTCTAGGCTTAAGGCATTGCGTCGCTCGGGTTCGTTGAGGGTGATCAGTCCAACGCGTCCGATATTTTCGACGGTAATTCTGGGCACAGTATTGCTGGGCATGGCTCGCTCCGAATGGCATGGTCCACGGCGTGAGGGCCCCTCAACAGATAAGGTGCCTCGCCGTGAGGATCTTGGTGGTTGCCGAACTGTATCCGTGGCCGCCCGTCGATGGGTACAGGCAGCGCCTGAGCCACATGATCGCTGGGCTGGGCCGAGCCGGCGAGGTTGAGTTGATCGCAGTGGATCGCCACTCTGCCGGCACGGAGCGCATCGATCCCCCCGCAGTAGAGGGCCTTGAAACGGTCACTGCGCTCACGTGTGGGCCAGAAACTCCGATGCGTACGTGGCTCTGGCCGTGGCTGCTCGGTGGACCGCCAAGGCGATTGCGGGCCATGGATACCTCTGGGCTAGTCGATGCGGTGCTCACCCGTCTGGAGTCCGACCCTCCTGTAGATCTGATCTGGTACTCGCACCTTGATACGTGGTGGCCCGTTCAAGAAGCGATCACAGCCCGCAGCAAGACGGAGGGGAGTCAGCGCCAAGGTGGCCCCGTTGAAATCGTTGATTTCGATAACTTGGAAAACCTTTCGCTGAAGCTCAGACGCAGGACTCCGCCAAGATTCGCTCCGGGCAGCAGCGCGATTGATCGGATGAGACTGCTCACACGGTGGGGAATCTCTAGGGCCTTTGACTTCGTTGATGAGCGACGCTGGGATGTTGTGCAACGTCAATGTGCTGATCAGGTAGCTGCAGTGGTGGTGTGCAGCGAGTTAGATGTTGAGCGTTCGGGCTGCGCAAACGCCCATGTCGTGGGCAACGGTGCCGAGCGGCCAGTTCAGGTCCGCTCAGACCGAACGGTGCTGCAGACCGCTACCCCCAAAATGCTGTTCGTGGGTGCGCTGGATTATGAGCCAAATGCAGAGGCTGTTGAGTGGTTCGTTTCGGAGGTCATGCCGCTGATCACAGCCAAGATGCCAGCGGCCCAGGTACGAATCGTTGGCCGCAATCCTGATCGGGTGGCCTGGGTTGGCTCGCAACTAGGCGTTGACCTAGTCGGACTTGTTGACGATCTTGCACCCGAGCTTGATTCTGCAGATGTGTCCATCGTGCCGATTCGCGTCGGCGCCGGCACCCGACTGAAGGTGGTTGAAGCGCTTGCTCACTGCATCCCACTTGTAACAACTCGTGTTGGCTGCGAGGGAATCGCCGTTCAAAACTCCGTTGACGTTCTGATTGCAGATGACGCAGCGAGCTTTGCCGAGGCTTGTGTCTCTTTGATGGCTGATGGCGAGTTGCGACAACGCCTGAGCGAAGCCGGGTCGCAGCTCTTTAGCCAGCAGTATGAGTGGTCACGTATTGAGGGTGACCTTGCAGCACAAGTCGCTGCTTGGGTTGAAGCGGCTCAAGCCTGACGACGGTCTTTGCGAACTGCTGGAGAATGACGAAAGAACTGCTCAACATCGCGTTCGTAGCGATATGAGGGCTCGTTCGCCCCGACGACCTTGCGAAGTCGTACTGCCCGGATGAATGCTTCAACCGCCTCTGTGGATGTGTGCTCGTAGCGGAACCCAAAGTTCTTGAGCCGGTGGTTATCCACTCCGCGACCATATTTTAAGAGTCCCTCGTACTCTTCGGGAAGATCCAACAACTTCAGTTGCCGCAGGGGTGAGGTGAGGAGCCCGGTAGCAAACGGTGGCAGAGCCGCAGTTCGTTTACCGCAGAGCGCTGCTACTTCTGACCAAGGCAAGAGGCCGTCGCCCGCCACGTTAAATACGCCAGGTAAGTCATTGTCGAACGCAAAGAGAATGGACTTGATGACGTCGTCTTCATGCACAAACTGAAACCTGGGGTCGAAGCCAAAGATTGACGGAACCACGGGAAGCTGTAGCAGTCGGGTCAGCGGGGTTTCTAACTCGGCGCCAATCACGTTCGAGAAGCGCAGCAGGGCCACGTTGACGTGCGGATTGTCTTCGGCGAAATCTCGCACATAGCCCTCGACTGCTTCAAGGCTTCGTTCAATTGGTTCTTTGGCAGGGCGTGACCTTGGCGTTGATTCTGTAAACCAAACGGGGTCTTCGGGGGCGCAGCCGTAGACCACCGTTGAGGACTTCACGATCACGCTACGAACAGTTGAAGCCGCAGCCGATGCGGCAGCAAACAGGTTCATGGTTCCAATCACGTTGATCTCGTGCATGGCCCGCTGAGACATCTGTGTTGGGTCCATCACCAAGAAGGTGTGAATAATTGTGTCGACTCTCGTTGCGCGCACGATGCGAGACAGGATCGAATAGTTGGCATCAACGCGCACATATTCAGTTCGTTCGAGCTCAACGGTGGGTTCGGTTGTATCAAGGCCAACAATGACTTCAACTGCAGGGTTAGCTTCTAATGCTTGTGCAACGCGTCCACCCCAGAAGGTTCCCAGACCTGTGACGAGGACTCTGCGCCTTGGTCCGTCAGGGTCGATATTGACAGCATCGGAAGCTCTACGGGCGAGCCTCGTTGGAGCGGGTGGCTGGTTGGGCATCAGCCGAACCACACGCTTCTGCGTTCGCGCAACATGGTATAGAGCGCTGATTGGATTCGATCGCGAATTGCTTCGGACTCGTCCATGACCCGAGAGCGAGAGTACCGGTCTCGGTCTGCGGGAACATCGAAGTAGACCGGGTCAAGCACTTTGAGTTTGAACTTGGCCGGGAAATAGGTGAGTAAACCGAGCGGCCCCGCTACGAGCATGTTTGCAGTAACGGGCAGATACGGCACGCCAAGGGCCCGTGCAACCGACGGAACTCTAAACAAAGTGGGCATTGACTCCTCGGCACCCACGACTGCAATGGGAACCACGGGCACGCCGGCGCGCATCGCGATCTCTACAAACCCGCCCCTGCCGAACCTGCGCAACTGGTAGCGCTCGTTATAGGTCTTCGACGGCCCCTTGGTGCCCTCGGGAAATACCAACACAAGCTGGTCTTGTTCTCGCAGTAGCCGATAGGCGTTGTCGGGGTGGGCGGGCAAACCACCTAGCCGGTTCCAGAGCGTTCCAACCACAGGAATCGTTCTAAAGAAGTTATCTGCAAGTCCGTACACCGGTCGATTGAGCTCGGTTTCGATTCCGTGCATGATGACGGGAGCATCCGAGGGGATGGCCGCAGCGTGGTTAGCTACTAGTAGGGCGCCTCCGCTTGGGATCTTTTCTAAGCCTTCCCATTCAACTCGGAACCAGCGTTTATAGATGGGGTCATACACGCGCCGAGCAATCTCTCGCATGTGTTCCGAGCGTCCCCATTCGTTGACATCGGAGCGACGCCGCTCATCGAGTTCGTCTGGGTTTCGGGGCTCTTCCTGAGGAAGCCGCACAAGCTCACCATGGCCTGTGGGGGCCCGAGCGGGACCGAGTGCGTCTTCTAGCGTTACCTCAAGATTCAGTAGCTCTGCTTCTTCGATCTGCCGAGATGCGGCTGCGAGTTCTCGGAGCCGATCGGAGGGAGATTGGCTCTTCGGGGAGTCAGTTGAATCGGAGCCCTCCTGTTCCATAGACGCATGTTAGGCGGTAACACTTCTGGAGCAGAAAGAATGAGCCGGCAATCTAGACGAAGGCAGTGTTTCGTGGCCTGAAACCGCCACTGCGACAGGAGAAGTAACCTCGAATCGTGCGTCGCCTCGAGAATCGCAGGACTGAGCTGCGACCTCTGCTGTTATGAGCGCTCCGCTTTCAGATATGCCAGAGGCTTCTCCACCACCTCAGCGCTCAACCCCGCGAGCACTTGATGCCCTGAGGCAGCAGAGCTTTCGGCGGTTCTGGCTTGCAGCGCTTGTGTCAAACACTGGCAGCTGGATGCAGAGCGCAGCGATTCCCTTTGTGGCCTTTTCGCTCACTGGTTCGGCTGGGGCAATAGGAGTGACGGGGTTCTTTCAATACCTTCCATTCATGATGATGGGGCTGGTTGGGGGAAGTCTTGCTGACCGGTTTCCCCGGCGAACGCTGCTCATCAGCACGCAGACAGCGCAGGCCGCCTGCGCAATAGCGCTGTTTGTGATGGTCTACACCGGCACTGTGACCACTGCATGGCTGGCAGGTCTCGCATTTGTTTCTGGGCTAGCAGCGGGGCTCAACACGCCGGTCTGGCAGTCCTTCGTCGCCGAGTTGGTCAGCCGAGATTTGCTGCTGAATGCCGTGACGCTCAACAGCGCTCAGTTCAACGCGGCTCGTGCGCTTGGCCCGCTCTTCACCGGAATCATTGTTTCTGGGATTGGAGTCTCATGGGCGTTTGCCCTCAACGCCGCATCCTTTCTCATCGTGATTCTGGTTCTGCTGAGCCTGCGCGTTCGTAGCGATGGTGCTCGCAGGCCTGTCTCTGGCGGCGCAGTCGCTGGGATCCGAAACGCTGGCCGCTATGTGCTGTCCTCGCCGCCTATTTTGGCCTGCTGCATGGCAATAGCTGCGGTGGCGGGCCTCGGGAGCCCGCTCTTTAGCTACCTCGTCGTCTACGGCGAGGAGGTGTTTCATGTGTCGGGTGTGCGCCTCGGGATTCTCTTTGGCGCAGCAGGTATTGGATCAGTGATCTTTACCCCCGCCTTGTTGTCGGTCGCTCCAAGGATTCAGCGTTCCAAGCTTTTGAGTGGCGCCATGGTCCTCTATGGCTGCTCGGTGATTGCCACTGGCCTCGCACCTACGTACATAACCGTGGTGCTTGCGCTGCTGTGCTTCGGAGGGGCATATCTGGCCATTGCCTCGACAATAAACACCACGATTCAACTTGTGGTGCGTGATGACCTTCGCGGGACGGTGATTGCCATCTACTTGATGTGCCTCACCGGCGCCTTGCCGCTTGGAATTTTCATCTGGGGTAAGGCCTCAGACTCGTACGGGATTCAGAAGGTGACCGTTTGTGCCGGTACAGCATTGTTGGTCGTTACCGTGCTATTCATACTCACGCGCCGCTTTCATGTGATGGCCGACGCTGATGCTGCTCGCGATGCGGCAGCAGCGGGTGAAACCCTGAGTAAAGCCAACCCAAAATCGAATCCCACACCTCATTAGGAGTAGCCCAATGCCTGAACCGATTCTGTCAGCAGGAAGTGATCCTCGCGGAAAGATCTTTATTCACCCGGAGTCCTTCGGAGACATGGAACACTGGCATGAAGTCGCCCGAGAGATCCGCCGGGATACTCCAGTGCTGCGGGTAGAGGCAGAGGGATGGACCCCATTTTGGGCAGTGACTCGTCACGAGGATGTCTTTGAAGTTTCACGCAGAAGCGACGTGTTCTTTAACACCGAGCAGTCTGCACCGAGCCCGAATGTCACCTATGAGATGTTAGACATGCTTGGCCTAGAACAGCCCCGTACCTTGGTGCATCTTCATGGGTCAGAACATGACAAATATCGCAAAGTCACGAACGATTGGTTCAAGCCTGCAGCGGTCAAAAATCTTCAAGGGGCTATTGAGCAGATTGCTGACGAGTATGTTGAGAAGCTCGCAGACATGGGAGGGGAGTGCGACTTCGCACAAGATCTTGCCGTGCCCTTCACCATCAGGGTGATCATGACCATCTTTGGGGTACCGCGCAGCGATGAACGCTTCATG